>Ga0210040_10001957_pt1 | contig 29950 bp, 8 predicted proteins | sample CryGeyCG12114_NA_FD_185462 | JGI IMG/M metagenome (GOLD analysis project Ga0210040, IMG submission 185462) | Groundwater microbial communities from aquifer - Crystal Geyser CG19_WC_8/21/14_NA (SPAdes) (version 2) | ecosystem: Environmental > Aquatic > Deep subsurface > Groundwater | place: USA...
AAATACTAACATGGAAGTATGTGGGGTTATGGGATATCAATAATGCGTACTTCAAATATAGTATTTGGGCTTCTGGCATAGCAACAAATTTTACTAAAATGGAAGTACGTGGTACGCTAAGGGTTAAAGCTGGAAATTAATCCTACAGTATTCAATCTGTCAATTGGTGACTCCTGCACTTTTCAACAGTGAATGGAAGTATATGGGGGAAATACATAAAGTATAATATGGATTTATAGTAGTTAAGAGGAAACTTGATGATAGTATAGTCAGTAAACTGGGATATTTGTGCTGTTTGGATCTGGATCTATCTATCAGTGTCAACTAATCTAAACATTGTACCACTCCTCTCTCCATCCAACTTCCAGTGTACCCAAAATTATGTTTAAAGGCTCACCACATCAAATGGTCCAGAAGTGAGAATTAAAAATATGAATTTTAGCACGAGAAAATTCTGTGTCGGACCAAGTAAATATCTGCACTGTATTTTGTTACAATCCAAATCTGTATTGTCAGACTGTTGTCGATTTATATTCATTTACAATGTGGAAGTTAATTTGTAGATTAATTCTGAAGAATTTTAGAGATTCCAGCAAAACAGATTGTGAATAGGATTCCATTCAACTTTTGGGTTGCATGTCAGCAAGAATATTCTCATAGTCTGTTTTCTTTGGCAAAAATGGCATTTCGTTGTTGTCCTGTAGCTGACTTGTGAGGATTTGTGCAAACCGTGAATCAGCTTATATCGTATATACTCACTTCCTTCATATTATCGTCTCATCATCAATTTCTCTTTGAGTCCAATTTTTTGAACTCCAGCCAAAATGTTCACTCTCTCTAGTTTGTGCAATTTTCTTTTCTCCATCCAGCCCACTGACTAACTCCAAATCACTCTCATCTTTTAAGAATTAAACCTACATCATACTAGAAATCTGGAGTCACCATTTGTACAACGCCCCGTTGTGGTTTCAGCAAATCCACAACCCATTACGTTGTTACAATGGTTGGCTTTCAAAATCCTATTCTTATTGTGGGCCCCTAAAAGACGAACAAAATGTTTACTACGTGGTTGTTTATGTCTGCCAAATTCATTAATATGATACTGGAAAGCTTAGTAGGATGAAAAATAACATTCATTATACACAATACAGTTATTTGTTTAGATTAGACTAAAAATTAATTTCAGCAATTCGAACTTGCTCCATGACTTAAAACTTCTGAGAATCGGGATTCAAAGAACAGAATGTACAAGCCTATACATTGAATATTAGTTTGTCAGGAAACAATTTCAAACCCAAATATTAGGGGTACACCCGATGCCGTGTAATGTCGTACAATTCTACGTGCGTAAACCTCCCAGCCAATCAGGGCAGACTTCCAACTTCTACTTACTGATCTGATTTGCTGGGAGATTTACGCACGTAGAATTGTACGACTTTACACGGCATCGGGTGTACCCTTATTGATTTCACAATTCTTATACCATTACCAAGATTTAAAGTCCGTAGAATGTTTTAGTCCAAAAAATCAAATGTCTTACAAACCGCAAAGTATGGGAACCAGAAGCTGGAGCAATATAAATTATATTCTCATCTCGCAGAGTAGAGAATTTCAAGTTAGTCACTCACTCAGTGAGTCTTCAAATGAGGAGACTCCAGTCAAGTGAAAAGAAGATGCATGGCGCCAGAATTGTGGAGTAGTGAGAACACAAAGATGAGCATTATATGCATTCCCGTCTCTTATAAATACTCACTCTAGTTCCTTTTTGTCCTTTCATCAATTCCAATGCTCCTCTGTGAGAATGTTTGTTACTCCTACACGTACAAACTTGCATTTCAAGTCTGACTCCTGAATCCCTTAATAATTCTTGATTGACGATGATAAATTACTCTCCCCAACTCAAAAGAAGAGATCAGGATTTTATCACAAAAATTATTATTGTTACGGGTTCTTTTTCTTGCCTATTATTTTTATATCTTTACCCTCCTATTTGCGATCAATCTTATAGTGTGTAGTGTAATGACGCAAAAATGCGTGAGAAAAAATTCTTTAAAAAATAATAGCAGCGGTGGTCACAAAAAATATGCTCAATACAGGTCATGTTATCTATGCAGTGTAAAAAAGACAGTTTCATACACCTAGTAGTAGTAGTGAATGGAACGAAACGGTAATAACAATAAATAACCAAGTTGGGAAACCAAATCCTATAGAGTTTGTTTCCAGCAAAACACCTTCACTATATGATGATGATAACTTTGACTTCTCCGTGTAATAAATTTTGTTACTAAAAAGGGCGCTGCTGTGAACGCACAAATTCACCTGTTGTTGTCCCAAATAAACGCACACAGCCCTTTCTTTCACATTCTTCTTTCGTACCGTAGGTTCAGGTATGTTTTTTTTTTGCCCAAAACAATGATACATAATGCGTGCATGTGCACAATATGTTTGCATATGCAATGGTAATCCACGCAATTATAACTCATTGGGCTCGCTGAGCCACTTTTTGTCACCTTTTTTCAAGTTTGCATGAATTTGTAATAACTGTCATTCTAAACGATGCTTTCTATTGGGTGGTAGCACTGTGTATCTTGTATTTTATTGTTTCCATTCAAAACTGCCTTTTACCTATAAATATTTTTTTGTTCCTTCAATGGCACACGCTTTCAGTAGGTGGATTTTTTGTATATACCGGCGTTTCAACTGAACCACTGGTTTTGTGTGGTAAAAGCCAAGAACATGAGCACTTTTTTTAAGTTTTCTTTAAGTTTTTAGCGAGTCTTTCAAAAATACAAATTAAGCGCAATATCAAACTAAATGATATCCGAAAGTGTACAATCATTTATAGTACCCTCGTTTGTCCCAAGATAGCCTCAGTGCTGCTGTACCATTTATATCGCGACGAAAATTAATCCACAGGAACACATGTACCATAAAATGAAGCACATCACTCAACATGCACTCATGAACTGCAATCTGTGCTGTGTTATATGCATAGAATTCAGTAAGTTAGCTAGTTAGAGCTAGGCAACAGCTAGCAGGCAGCAATAAAACTTGATATACGCCGCAGGGTGTCCAGTCGAGGATGCATCATGGCATGTAAAACACGAAACAAGTGGAATTTTATTTCGGGCTTCACTTTTCAAAACCCGCTCATATTTCTTGGAATACAAGTGAAACCCTATTGGAACATTTTTGATTTTTCTACTAAAAATCAGTCCAGTCAGGTTCTTGGGAGCACAAAAATCAATTGAGGAGGAAAAAAGAACTTTTAGTGCTTCCCTCCCTCTTCACTTAAGAAGAGGAAAGGGTTGTGCCTTTTTCGAATTCATTTGATGGATGGACATGAGCTGTACGAAGAAGTGTTCACTTGCATTTATGATTATTACTACGACTTACTTGCCGTAGTAAAAATAAGTTACAATTTACTCATGCATGTTGTTTTGTAGCTTTTAGAAAAATACAAAGTGCATCTCCGAGCTCTCAGTTTAACTTTTAGTTTTAATCACATGACTGACTTGAATGTCTTTTGGGCAGGTTCGAAACCTGCATAGTATATTCTGTTTATTTCAGGGATCATACTAGCAAGTTTGTACACACAGTGTTTATTGAGAATGCCCGCAGTCTGGATAATAAAAAATATGCTGGTGCTGATATAACTGTGAGCTCTGGAGGCTTTAAAATGATGTTTTAGCCAATGAGTAGTTTACCATTGGTCCCATGATTTGATAATGAGCCATAGTAGTAAACGTGAGACTCGCACTAACTAACTATAGAAACTGTGGTGCAGCCAGTATTAGGTGGAGTGGAGGGAGGATGCATACTAATAAAAGTGATCAGAGAGTAGTATGTATGTAGAATGCACACGGAGAGATAATAATGGATAGGTAGCTTGTACATACAAAGAGTCTTTTTGTCTAGTTTTGGCCTTGAGGTAGAAATCAAGGTTACTTCCCCTTGTGTTGTGTGTAGTAAGTAAGTAGTTAGAACAATAATTTTATTCGTTCGTATAGAGCCAGACCCCTTGGAGAGATGAAAGGGTTGTGAATTCACTATTCCCTACGTGTACAGGTATATGGTCAGACGGTATCATTAAATTCTCTCAGTCAGCTTGAGCTAGTAGGTAGAAGTAACCACTGCTTGTCTTTTCTTTCTATAGACAGGTAATGTTGGCAACCAGTGGTAGTCAGTTTTAGTTGATTCAATTGCCATTATCAATTTCCTATGGACTAACTAACTGGGATGAGCGCATTTTCTTCTAATGAGGATTTACTGCTGCCCACCTGTTTGAATTTGTCTGCATCTCTTTGTGTATGAGGGAAATTGTACTGACTGACTGGGAGTTCATACTGGTACTGAAGATTGTGCATGCGGGTCGATTGTACAGGCAAAGTTGTATATGCAAGGATAATATGATAAGTTGAATAGGCAATGATCCAGTTAGTTTGTAGCTAAAGCTGAACTATTGGGTCTCTTTATTGAGGATTTTTAAATTATTTTGGTTATTGAAAAATTGGGAATAACCTGGTCTTTTTATTTGGCTTGGTATAGAGTCCGTTGCATATACTCAGGACAAAAATTTATCGTTTGTATTTAATTTAACAGTGTTTATAGTGCAATTCTTTATTTTGTAGCTTTTTGACAAATCAAATTAATATTCAACTAGCTAGGAAATGATGATATGTATAGCAGTATGTCATAAGATGAATGCTGTGTGAATTATTAGATGAGCATGTTTGTTTTGATAAATTACAGTAATTCTGAAAAAAACCTTGAAATTGGCGCAAAAAGCTTATTAGTTTCTATCAGAATTTTTTTGGCGATTGGAATAAAAACGGAGAGTCACAATGTACATTGACCCTTTTGAAATTCTGAAGTTGCGGCTTTGATTGACTTTCTCACACAGTTTTCAAACAGGGTTATCAATTTTAAAGGTCACGTAATTAATCTAAAATTGTATGTGTAGACTTTATCCTCACCCTAATGGTATTGTGGTTGTCTAATTTTTTCAACTTGTGTGACATATAGAGTTGTCATTTTTGTACGCAATTTTTTTACACTGCACAAACACAAAAGTATAAAGTTGTGTACAGTTCATAGTCTAGTACATGGCATGGTTTACAGATAACCTGTGTTGCCCTTTCTGTCTGCAAAAAACTTTAGGGTCCGATCCTCCGATCCCAATGTATTAGCAGCAATAACTAATTTTAAATCAACTGTCACAAGTTTTTTTCGTGGACTAAAATGTGTGCTCTTAAACATTTCTTCCAAACTATGTTTCACTGGTATATATATTCATTTTGACTTGTCATATGTAATGTCCACATATAATTTTTTTTGCCTAATGTCAATACTAGTAGGCCAGGTAGTCGGTCATCATATACATTGGTTCCTTTGTTAGAAAATATCACAAGTAATGGTAAATACTGCACAACAGTGTGGAATGCCTCTGGAATTCGCAACTTTTCTCTTCTGTGCACATTTTTTAAAGTTTACATGAACACCACATACATATGACACGCTATGATGATATACATATTTGAGGTTGTAAAACACGTGAAATTATCCAGCAAGACCTGTTCACTTAAAAAATGTTCCATTAAAATATCCATATAGTGGATATAATTTCCTCTTTTATGATTTTATTGCTAGGAAAGATATTTTCTGGGAAAAAAACATGCACTCAACTACTCACTATAAGTTCATAGGTTTGCAATCCCAAATCTGTGGCCTTCTTTTTTCTTATATGTTCCTAACTACATAAGAAGTCGTGTTATGGACTGTATGCATATTTACATGTCACTTTTACTACACTAGCTGCCAAGATTTATGCCCAATTACGAGAGCCATTTTTTCATTTCTAAATTATTTATGTTCTTATGTAGTAAGTGTAATCCTGGTTGCAGGAATTTATGACTATCTGAACTTTCTTTATCGTTTTGCATATGTGGGCAATTTTGCGAACCAACAAAACAACCATTTCCTTTCTGCACCAATTACTAGGGCCACAAAATTACGCAAAGAGTAAACAACTAGTATTTTTCAAATCCCTAAATTTTTCATTTTATCAGTACTCCAGTTTTCCAGGGTGCTGTATTGCGTCACCAATTTGAAGAATACAATTAATAGCTGTGTCAATTAACTTGCTAGTTGATGTCTTTAGTTTTAGTTTATGCAAAAATTAAATGCTTTGAATTACGGGGGAAATAATTGTGGGAAACCTGGTATAGGGTTTCCAAACTAAACTTTCCTCAATTTGTTTGCAAGAGGATTATTATTGTTATGACTAACTAAGACTGAAGAAAAATTGGCTAGGCTTGCCCATCGCTTAAATATAGCTATAGCTAATTTATTTGATATTTTTCTTGGGAAAACAAGAAATAAATGAGTGTAAATGTGGAAAATACTAAAATTATGTTAACTGCAAAGCTAGTTAGTTAGTTAGTTAGTACTAATACTCGAATAAGTAAACAAATCTGAATGTTTATCACGGTGCAAACGTTTTTTCCTAGTTTTTATTGAAAAATTAGTTGTCTTGCAGCAGTTGTATATAGAATGCATGTGTATTTAATATGTGCTAGCTATCCAGTCCAAATTTTACCCGCACTCATTTATGGTGGATTGGATTTTCCAAATGAACGTTTCATACTACAGATTAAAGCGAAAGATATTATTATGTGATATGTAGTAGATGTACCTTATTGGCAAAGGTCCAAAGCAAGCACTTAAAACCATTTGGAACTTCTCAATGACTAACTAACGAACTCTCTAACTGAATGTAGGGACCAAAAACTGATTCTTTGTTAGTTGGTCTGTGTATGTGCGAAAATAAATTCCAACTTTCTCATCATAGTTTGTTGTACACTTTTGGAATGAGCTTGGATTTGAGAAAAAATGCCACTGTTGAGTGACTCATGATGTGTAACTTTCTTGGATCACATTCCAAATGCTCATTAATCCAAAAACCTTTCCTCCTTACAAACATTATCGTTCATTTACTATACAGCTAAATTCTTTCCACATTTTTTTGCATTCATTAAGTTGGGTGGTGACAAAGTCAAAATCTTAAATTCCACCAAAAATGATTGCACTATATTAGTTGTTAGACTACATTCAAAAGTATTTACTACCCATACAGAAAAGGATTTTCTGCTTCTTTTGATAAACATGTTTATTTTAGATAAAAGGCATGTTTCGATTCTCAAATTTTCCCATCATCAAACATACATGGCTGTAACTTCTCGTTGCACTAACATGGCTTACATGAGTGCACTCATAGGAATGAAATAACAAATCCATCTCTGGCTACCAACCATCTGAACTGTCATGCACCATTTGTGTCTGCCGTATATATGAAATGGAAGTGAAAGAGAAAGAGAACTACAGCGCATTTTTTTTCTCTCCTTACATTTTATTATTACTACATACACTTGCACAGAGCCCCCCATGTTTTTCAATGATATTATATTAGTAAGCAAACAGTCCGTACACATATAGTTTGCTGGTACTATTGCATTGGAAATCAGAAGCGAATCCTTAAAAATGCATCATGCAAAGCTAGTTCATCACCATTGGTTTTCATTTGACAATGAGCTTTGCACCATTCACATGCATATGTACAAATAACGTACAAGTGGAGTTAATAATACCCCAAATTACGGAGCCATTAAAACTGTTCAATGATAGTTGACTGTGAAATCAGTGAAAGTTATAAACTACCCGGGAAGACGTAGAAATAAAGCAATCACACAAAACGACTGACTAGTCAGCGTGTACAATATGCATTCGTTCCAGGCATAGTTAGTTAGAACCAACTTAGCTTGTCTACATATATGTAGTGTGTTGGTATTATTGGGTCTTGGGTCCTATAAATGATGATTACTGCCTGGCATGTATGCGTGAATAATACGTAATGTGCGTGCATGTTAACAAATTTAAGACGCACTGGAAAAGAAGCCCTTCAGTTTAGCGAGTGAATATATATGGGATGCTAAGATATACATTTTTGTAAATAAATTCATTTTAACTTTTACATATCTCATGCAAATGGAAATGGCGAGGAAGAATAGAAGATTTATTGAAATATAACACTTGTTCTCAAGCCACGGAGTTTAACTTGAGCTCCAGTAATAATTAGTGATCTTAGCCGGGCAATGAAGGTCAACTATGTGTTGCGTAGGTTTTTAACGAAAATTTTTACGGTAAATGCTCATCAGTCCTTTTCCTCATGGTGTGTTTATGTATACGTTCCGCTTCCCCCGTTTCAACTTGAAGACATGAGAAAAACTCATGGAATAGGGTTAACATCTATACTAGAAGTAAGTAACGTAACGCTTCCCTCACTTCACCCATGCATGATGCATTTACAGCAACTTAGAATGTGGCGCTCCAAAAATCGTACATATATCTTGTGTTCGTTAGTATAGTTTTCAGAGTCGATCCCCAAAATTGTTATTCTTCCCCCAACTAACTAAAAGACTCGTAGCGAAGAAAAGAAAATATTGCTTAAGAGTAGCTACGGAGTGTATTTTTCTTCAATTTTTCTTCCCTCACTATTTCCTATATAAATACAGTAGCCAAACTGAAATTTTCGCAATAGTGTCTTTAAAATGTGTGTTTGGAAACCTGGATGAATATTTCGTTGATTGTCAATTAAAGAGTTCAGTGCATTATTTTGTGCATTTTTCCCTCTTTTCTTTCCACATACTTTTTTAATTATTTTACATACGGCCTTCCTGACTTTTACTATTATGCACGGATTTTACTTGCAGTTTCGTTGGTACATTCATTTTGACTTTATATAATACTCTTTTTGTACACCAATGGTAGTTAGTTTGTTAGCTATTCAGTCATCATAGCTGCTATATAAAATGTGAAGCTGACTTACTGACTGACTTTACAAGCTAGTAAAACTTTCTATGATGTAACCTATACTGTGAACAATCATATCAGTGGCATACACGTTGGTTAGTTACAATATACCGGGATTTCTGTAATAAATCTTGCGGTGGGAGAGTGTATACCTTAATGTTGCAATACTACAAATTAAAAAAATATCCAGCAAAAGAATCTAGCCGCAGCATTGCTCATTGCAGTTACAATGTGCAACTACAACTAACTATACAACATTATTGCAGTCTTGTAGTCTGACATTGAGGTTGCCCTTAATCCTGAAAATCTAAAATTGTGGCCGTGCTGGAGAATCTGGATAGTTTACGGCTACAAAACCATCCCGCATCATATGAATCTAACTGGATGCGTACCTAAAAAGACATGTCTAGTCAGTCCTGTGTTCCTGACTCAGTATATACTACTTCTCAAGAAGGAATAAAAAAGATCCCCTCCACGAACATAACATATAAGTTTCTTCACAGATTCCTTTTTCTTCTCTTCCCTACTACCATACTAACTCACTGACTGACTAACTAACTCGTGTGGTTTCGTTTCACCAGTAGTTAGTTAGTTGCAAGTTAGTTAGTATTGAAAAAATACAAAAATACTGGCTAGGCAGTACACACACTTGCATGGAGTATAACCCTTTGTTGGTTCCGTTTAGTTACTTACGTTGGTTACTACCAGACACACTGGACAGATTGTACCTAACTATACACAGGAATCTACCTGCTGCACTAACTAACTAACTAACTATCCAATCTGTTTGGTCCATTATTATTATTATTGAGGATTCTGTCTCTATACATAGGCATGTTAGTTTCTCCATTGCGTGTACACAATGTGAAGTTAGCAGGAAAGATTGTCACATTACAAGCAGCCAAGTGTCATTCAATAGTTCACCTTGTGTAGAGAGTAAAAGTTTAGCTTAAAAAAGAGAACATTTTTTTTTGCTCTCTCCTACTGGTGAAAATTATAACAGTGATTCATATAGTTGTCAAAAAAAGTGAATTTTCGTGCTAGTGAATGAGTGATGAGAAAAAATTGCAATTAACGTCCATTGGATAGAAAAAATTTGTTCAGTATGATGGAACTATCATCAGAAAAGTCTGCATCCTCGTCCCCATATGTATATCCTACAGATTTGAGAGTTTTGGGTTACGCTGCATCAACTTTATTAACTGGAACTCATTCTTCGGGGTCAGGATCCTCTTCCCCCCAGTCGGGCAATGTGCATTTGAATCCAGATAGTCCTCACACTTCTTCCGAAAATGGAATTTTGATGTCTCAAAATGAGCCAACTTCACCCGTGGTCACAAGTTCCGCTTATCCACTTCCAAGAAATCTTTTATTTTCTGAATCTGAGGTTATTTGTCGTTGTTATTACTGGTCAAGCTAAGTTAATGATACATGAGAAATAGGGAGGCTTCTTGATTCCAAGAGAATATTTTCCATAATACAATGGATAGGTAATGGAACTGTATAAATAAGAAGCCGGTTCATAAATTACAATTCCCATGATAGAAAAATTTGCTCTCAGGTTCTTCAATTAGGGCTAAAATTGGCAAAGGTGCATTTTTCACTGGAATTATACAAGGAAACTAAAATTACTGGTTTGAGGAGAGAATTGTTACTATTTATCACTAACTAACTTTGTTTGTGTATGTATATTTTTTTAAGGAAACTCGCATGAGAATGGCGATGAGATAATAATTATAATTGTTACCATTAAAACTGTAAAGTCTGGAAATATTTTTTCGATTTCTCCAGCTGATATTTATAAGCAGACGTTTTCCCCCTTATGATTTATATGAAAATTGTAACAGAAAGCATATACCTTTGAACGAAGGCTGGATTGCTAAATAGAGAATTGCGCACAAATTTAAATCCGGTTTACATCAAAATCTCACATTAGCAGACTGACTCAACTAACAAATTAGATAGTATACAGCATGATTTGCCAATCCCCACTCACATGCTTATAGTTTTGTTTTTATTGGTTGGTTGGCAAATTCCCAACTAACTAAACATATAGAGGACGTCTGTCATCCGTCTATCAAAAACTGAACACATTGTCGTAATCATTTTTTTAGCGTTTATTTAGAGCTGGTTAGATTCCGAGAACTTGAACCCTGGAGCGCGTTATAATGAATCTTTTCAATGAATACTTTGTATTGCAAGCTAAACTTGTGTCTGCTGCATGCTAATTCAATATGAAAGATAAAACAACTTTTCTTATTCATTAACATCGAGTGCAGAACTGTCCCACAGATATATTATGAAAGAAATTAAATTGCTAATGTTTAATTTTGATTAAATCTGCGAGTAATGCTTCACCGTAGAAATTAAACAAGTATCAAGCCCATATTTGCATGAAAAACAGTGTAGATTTCATTACTATGAGAAAATGTAGCATGTGAATACATTTATTGGAGTTGAAACATGAACTTGCTAATTAATAGGTGAAAACTTATTGTAATCATTTGCCAAGAGCTCCTAAAAGTCACTTACCAACTGACTGCCGGTTTCAGTAGGTGGATGCAAAAACTTGAAGTGGATTTGACAAAAAACTAACTGAAACGTGTGTTTGTAGTACGGACTTGCATACTCACAGCATAATATATATGTAAATGAGGATTGGCACTAGTGCCGTTACATTTTTGCCGAACGAGTTAACACATTAACTGCGAACAATGTTAGTGCATGTTACTCTAATAAGTACAGCGTTCAACTTTATTGACCAAAAAATCTTGCAAGTTTATAGCTATGGTAAATGGACCCAACTTCTTTAAGCGGCTTTCTGATAGCATCTCTTTTGTTGTTTGAACATTTTTGGTTGCAAATGGGTATATGATTGTTAGAGAAGAATTTTTCCACACAAATATGGCTAAAATCATTAAGATTTTATCCTATTTGTTAAACTATCAATGTTTTTGGTCAATCACATCATATTTTTGGCTGTTTAGTAATGAGGCCCACAGTCCGGTAACTTTAATTGAAGCTAAATGCACACGAGAGTGCTTGTGCAGTTGTGCAGATCAATCATAGGCATTCATCGTGTTAGGAAATTTTCAACATGCTAGAAATAAATTTTAAAATGTTTCAAAGATTTCAAAAAATGAAAATGATTTTTGCCATAGATATTTATGTTTTCCATGCATCTCATCATGTAAATTGGAGTTAGCCAGAATAGGGATTCTATTTATGGGATTTTTTAAAAGTCCAGACAGTGAAGCTAAAGTTATGCAGTGTGATCATAATTGATCATCATGATGATTATTACTTTGACTATAGTTTAGAATGAAAAGAGTTGGTTTGTTTGACTTGTCCTTGAAAACTCAGCTCGCTTTTAATACTAGGAGACGAGTTGTTCATCGTAATGATTATTATTATTGCTCCTACTGCTCCTGCATGCATCCACTATACACACCTTCTCATTATAAAATACTTTCATTGTCAGCTTAATAGCTATTCACAATCCATCTACTCTATTCAATCTATAGTCAGCTTCTTTTCTACTATTCCTAGTCGTCTCTCCCTTTTCAAATAAAATGCATGCATGAACAATTTGTCGCCGTCTTTAAATATTTCAATGTGTCTCCATTGCATTCCAATATGGCATGGAACTTATACTGTGAATAATTGTCCTATATTTTAACTCAATGTGAGCTCATTTTGAAAATTTAAAAAAAAACAATGATGATCCATTAGGTTCGTAATTATTTTAAATTCACCTGCAAACAAAACTATTGCTAACTTGTACTTGTATTCTACACCAAGTAACCAGTGATTTACGGTGATGCATCTGTAGCACTCTAGTGTACTTAAATCCTCTTTTTTGTTCCATTGACTATATGGTTGAATTCACCTTCTCTGTTTATTCTCCATGCCTGATCCACCTTGCGTAATCTAATCCTTCGACGAAAATATACTTACATAGAATCTCAAGTTAGTGAGCAGCCTAGATATAGCTTCCAGGCATTCACGACTTTGTCCATTGTCCCAAAAGCACGTACTAATACTGGTCTCCACACGCTCATTCCTAACTAAAATAGTCATAGAGCAATTTATAACTCAATGAAATTGCATACAGAAAACGACATCATGTTATTGCAGCATACAGAATAAAACGAAACTGTCATTCGCGTAGTTTTGTCATCTCCCTTCTTAACCCGTGATTTTTTCCTTCTCTTCTCTATCTGTCTCTCTCTTATGGACCAAACAGAAAGCGGCAGCCGCATCAGCGTTTTTGTGGACCGGTGGTGGTCACCATCCTTCTGAGGCGAACAATTCCCCATCATCATCCCAAATTCAACACCCTTGTCCCAGTCCTCATATTGTCAATGCTGGTGGTGGGGAAACAGGGGGCCATTCCCCGCCTGACAAATCTCATCACCATTTGAACGGGAGTAGTAGCGGCCAAAGTCGTTCGGGGAGTGTGTCCCCTCCAATTCAAAGTCCCCAGTCCCCTATCCCTGCCACAGTGTCCATCATTCATCATCAGAGCAGCAATCCACAGGACCCAAATGGGAGTCACCACATAGTGACTCAACATGGGGCAATTTCCAGAGCTGAAACCCATCATCATGGGAACAGTGATGAGGGACCACCAGACAGCCCAGCGGCAGGGGGCGCTCCACCCCATCACCATGACAACACCAATAGTAATGGCTCCGGGGCCCACAATGCCCAACTGATGCACTGGATGTCAGCTGTGATGGCAGAACATATTAGTAGTAGCAGCAACAACAATCCCCAGGCCCCGAGTTCAATTGATCCTAGTAATGGCCACTATGTGTGGAATGGCTCTGCTCCAGAGGTATACTGAATTTACATTTAGTTACATTGGGATCATTTAATTAGTTGGTTTTGATTGGATCCGAAATAGCATATGATGAGCTGCGAAAACATAGTTTTGATAAGATATCGTGCTTCTTGAATTGAAAGCCCTGGGGGTGGAACCAAAATGCATATCTTGCTTTTCTAATTGACGTCATTGGGTAAAATGGATTTCACAACCAACCAACTGGTCAAATATAATGTTGTACATTTGGTAGTATGGAAAAGTTAGCTACTACTGGAACCAACTATGAGTATGTATTTTGTAGTCCCCAGGGCTTTTGAATTCAATTGGGAAAAGTGCGGTTGTTTTGTAATAATGTCGGTGTAATAGAGACAGGTATATTGTGTGTAAAAAAGATGGATGATTCGATGATGATGATACATTCATTAGATTCAAGGTTACGCTCAGAGTTAGTTTCTTAGTTAGTTAGTTACTCCTCCTGTATTGGCCCATGATCTAATCTGCTTGCGAATACATTTGGACCGTCTTAAAGCACTGGCTATGTAACTAAAAGAAATTGTAATGAGAATGCGGCAGCTAGGGGATTTGATTGATGAATGAATTTTTTGTATAAAAAATGCCAAGTTAGTTTCATTTGGGTGACTTAATGGCTGCAAATATGGGATGCATTTTCCAAAGAGCGCCATCTATCACTTGACCGTGGGAAGAACATGACATGAACAAATGAGTAGGAAAAAATTAGTTACAAAGTTTCTCATGGTGATCCAATTTTTTCTTACCATGGCGAATCTGGACTTTACACTGATGACTGAGAGTATTTTCTACATTCGCTAATGCGATTGTAAAATGAGGATTTAAAGCTTGGATGAAAATGATTTTGATAATGTTTATGATTAGTAATAAGGGGTTTTTAGTTTTCACGGATTGTATTGTTCATTTATCTTTGTTTTGGCTCAACCGCATTGTCCTTTTCATTGTTGGGGATTTGGGGAAGAGGAAAGTACTTTAATTTTTGAAGAGTTTGAGTTTGAGGGAAAGCTATGCTTTATTTCAAGTTTTATCCCAATGTGGATTATTTTTTTTATGGGAGAGCAAAGTTTTCGCACAAATTATAAAATTCTCTCATCTTATCAATCTTGTTCAGACTTCCTGGTGGTTCTTACTTATGGCCCAGATTAAACATTCGATTTGGTGCACGCAGTGATGTTTGTAAACTTTTTTTTTCCTAAGCAAGTGATCCCATGTGGTCAATGTTTGATTTATGGGATTATGTGCATCAATTTGGTCACTCACACACTTTCATCATTTTGCGTATTTTATGCTTGCTTGCTTGCTTACATGCCTGTGCAAAGGTTGTTATTCAAAGTGCTTATGGAGTTAAACATAAGACTAATTCATGAATTTGTGTTTACAGGGCAGACTTCATTCCCCGGATGCTCACAATCCGAATTCAATGAAATCAGGTACGTTCATGGGCTGGCCAAATTATAAGGATCTTAAATATAAAGATAGATATAGGACTTGTAAAAATTTCTCTTCTATCTCTTTTCTGTTTTTTCTTATTGTTGTCTGCAATACTAGAGCATTAGAAAAAAATTTAGTTGATAAAAATTAGACGGCCAGTCGTTACATGTCCATTCAATGCTTTCATACAAGCATTGTAATCTATTAGCGGAAGGAGCATCTCCAACACTACCAAACTTGTATGGGGCGCCACGATCAAATAATTCAGGATCTTCCATTTCGTCATCTCCTCCAAGCTCTGCAGGACTCGTGGTCCCTCAACCGTTGTCAAGTGGTCCGGCTAATAATGGTAAAAGCCCTAGTCACCACAATCATCCGTCATCTAATGGCACTGGTCGCAAGTACCAATGTAAAATGTGTCCTCAGGTACGTTGAGCTCTTGTATTTTTAGCCTCAAAACCCTCACAAACTCATAAAATACATCAACATTTGCAACCAACGATATCAGCAATCACATCAGTTTTATCTAGACTACGTGCTTTAAAATTTAATTATTATTATTTTATTGGCAAAATTTGTAGAACATGAAAACAGCACAACACAAAACAGTAAAACCGTGAGTAACAAAACAGCACATATTTCAGTCGAAGCAGAACAAAAAATTCACTCGCTTCTTGGGAGATGTAAAAGACAGCCGCACTGGGCGTGCAGCGCAATAGAGTGCCGCGGCGTGTAAAATACTTTATTTTTTCGAGCCGTACGATATGAGCTCCGCCGAAAATTCTTCTAATGCATATCTTATGTGCTATTGTTTTTTATGGTGCTATTTTGGCCCTGTTATTATAAATTCGTTTATATTGTACTGTTGAATTTTGTACTGTATTAATAGGCAATTGGCTATAATCATGACATTTTAGTTTGGTTAGCAATATATAAAGCCGACTATTCGGTACCAACTTTTCTGTTTCGTATACACTTTTAGCAGTGGGCAAAAGCATGTAATAAACTATTATTGGTTTGCGTGCTATCCTGTCTACGGGATGTACGTACGGGTTAGTACATTGTGTGCATAGCGTCTAAAGGTTGACGATTTTTTGAAGCACATAATTTTTTACTTTTTAGCTAGTCCAACAATGATAGTTCAAATGGCTTAATCAGAGGGAAACGTGCTGCGAAGCATGCAAATACAGATAGTTTTGCGTGCAAATTTTTGCTGGAAAACGTCAATGGATGATTTGCCCTAAAATTATAATAAACAACAACTGTATACAGTCTGAGTATACGGAATCTTTGTCTTTGAATTACTGGACAGTCTTTGTTACAGAGTGTTTTGCTGAAATTTTGAATTGCATTTAAATTCAAAGAATGGGTGATTAAGTTCTAGTAGCGTAGTGGTAGATAGAAGCATAGATTCCAGGAAAAGATATTAGCTAGTGATTGATTCTTAAAAGGAGTGTAGGCAGGCAGCTTGTTTTTTGAAGGGCAGTAGAAGGCCATCATCTTAAACGGTGTGCATTCTATGTTAAATAAGTATGGGGCCCCAATGATAGATGGTATACCTGTATATTGGTAGTTAACGTGCGTATTGAATGGGTGCGAGTGTTTCTAACATTTATTTCATGACTTAATGGGCAAAAAATGAGCTGTATGGCCAAAGTGATTTGTAAGCCGAGCAATTAGTGTAATTGTAATGAGAAAAATACAGAGATGTTATACTTTAGATTAATGCAACCTGCAAAGCATATTTACACTGAGAGTTCATCACTTACTATAGACCAAATTATTTCATCTGAATCTCCAGAAATTAGTTAAACATTTTCCTCCAATAAAAAATATCATTTGCGGTACATAGGTTTACTTGCTCTTATCTCTGATTTCACGCACTGATAACATAAACATACACTTTTTCTGCCTTCCTAACTCATAAACTAAATACCTTAGCTAACTATAAATTAACTTGAGTTGCAAATACAAATTCATGGAAACTCACACATCATCCAAAGCTACATACATTTTCCCATTAAATGTTGGTTTAATTTTTACCCTCAATGTGTCTTGCATACTATGCATTTGCAAAGGATTACTTTAATACAAATGAAGACTTCTCCAGTTTTAATATGAAACTTGTATGGTGAAATGCAAGGCATGAGAGCGTAGTAATCATGCTCACGCAATTCACACCAAGAATGAAAAATTCTGGACCGGAAACTCATTATAAGTTCACTGAAGGAATATATTGTAGTACGTACAAGTTAGTACAATACTTTTCTTTGAGTAAGTCAGATGACTTACTAACTATAACTAACCAAGTTAACTTGCTGGAATTTGAAAGCCAAAGCATACTCTTTTGTGGATATACCATTTTGTAGCCTGTAATTTCTTTAAATCCGACAATCTTAGCTAGTTTCTACAAATTTTCTCAGTCATTCACAATCTTCCTGTGAGTTTCAAAGTAGAAAGGGTGACCATCTGTCACCCGAAAAATTTCTGTACAGCTTTCTGAACCCCTTGGGGCCATTTTATATCTCACGTAAATGCGTGCATGGTCTCAGCATTGTGTAATGAATGTCGGCTAGCCGGTTATGTAAAGACAACACAAACTGCACGTTTATTTGTGTGCCGCAAATTCCCTATTAGTCGACTCCCTGTTAAGTTTTCATAAGCTCCGTCTTCCCCAGTCAGAAATGAATCTGTAGATGCCAATCAGCGACAGTTGATTATATTTTCAACATTTTATGAGAGCCAGCATAACAAGCCAATATGAATTTGCCAGTCATAATTGGAAGCGATTATCTGATAGTTAAAAACTTTTTTATGAGCTAATGGTATTGGCCATTTGTCTTGTGTGTGAAGCAATTCGTGTAATGATAAAAAATGGTTTTACCAGTATTATTATTGATCATGATGCACCAATAAAACTTGAGACTACTTAAGACATGGTTTCCCATATTTTACTGGACTATTTGAGTAGCAACTAACTAGTTTATTGATGGCAAAGATGTAGGTTTAGAAACATGATTTTTTACCTGTTGTTGGAACTCGTTGGTTTGTGTGGTTGGCATTAGTGAGTGACATGAAATCAAGAAATGATGGGATGTGTGAGCAGAATGCATAATGATTGATGAAATAAGCCTAAGAGAGACATACTCATAGAACATAAACGTGTATGACAAGCAAACTTTATCTCTCTCAAGAACAGCATACAGCTTGAGTCTGTGTACAAAGTTGAGGGCCTTGAATTCTCCAAACTGGTGCATCCGCATGTCATCTCTTCATTCGTGGTTAGTATTTTCACAAGAATTCATAAGCTTTTCCATTTCTTCTACCACTTCTTAGGATTGAATTAATTTCTTACATATTTTGAGCTCAGTTATAGTTAGATTTTTAATGAAGAATGCAAAGTCTCGGTGAAATATGAGACTCCAAGGGGGATGAATTATTACAGGATATTTAGTTGCATACTGGCTGGTTAGTACTTTTAGTTAAGCATAGGTTGTATAGCTGAACATTATGTGTGCTGGCTTTCTCAAGCATGTGCTTTAATTTATGATTATTATTGACAGTGAGCCGTTTAGTATCTGATGAGTGCTAAATACTTGCCTAACGTAGAGTGTGGGAGCAAATAAACAAACAGAAGGATGGTTAGTTAGCATTGGTTAGGTTCGTTAGTGAATGAGTAAGTGTTATTAGCTGCTGAATTGAATTGCTCCCGTCTGGCTTCAAAGTATTTTGACTTGCCAAAATGCTTTATTATGTTCCACTGAAGATCAGGTGAGGTGAGGCGCCTTCCCATTCCTCCTAATGAGCTATCATAATATCCCAGTTAGTTGCCTAAAATTCTTGGGTGGGAATGCCCATTTTGATTCACCTATTTATTCTTTACGACCAGAGTTTAGGCCGCTGATTTCTTTAACGAAAATAAAAGCAACGTCACTGTAGGCAAAGTTGTTGTTTGCATTGCGTCTTATATACCGTTAAAACTAAAATAAAAGTGCAATATTATGTTTAAAGCATATTGACCGGGGCCTAGATTTGGTTTCCAATCCCACCATTTTATTCTTTACAAACTGGTACATGATTTCCTATCTTATCAAATCTGAGATAATCAGAGTACAGCAAAAAGTATATTTATTAAAGCGATGGTTGCTTTGCATTTATGATGTGCTCAGCCATTCAGCGAGTTTGTTATTCCATACCTGTATGTGTATGATGATGATTATGGATGAAGACAGAAATGTTTTTGGAAAAATGATTTGCCTCTGTAGGTGGCATCATTATACTTTTAGCCAAGACTAGTTTTGGTCAGTCGGCAGTCCTGTCTTCCTCTGACTAAATGAACCTGTTGCCAATGAAGGAGTTGAATACAAATCATGGGACTTGGGCTCTATGACTAACGAACTATATAGCTTTTTTTAGTTTCCTTAGTTAGTTTATTCTTGCACTGGTGGATTTATCAATATTTACTCTCATTGAATTAAAGCCTAGTGAAAATTCTTCATTTTAATTGCTTTAGTTTATGTGACATACCATGAAGAACTGAAAAAAGTGAGTCTTTGGTTTAGAGATGCAGTCGTCGTATGGTGTCTAATTGAGATTTTCTTTTGTTTACTTTACCTGACCGGAGAACTTTAATATGCATGATGTTGAAAGTTATTAAAAAATGATTCATGACTCGTTGATCTAGGGTGGTGTATTTAAATAGTGAATATGGGATGACTATGTCTAAATAAAAGTGTTTACCCCCTGTAGCGCCACAAAAGCCACCTTTTTCCGTGTCCATATGAAGGGTTTATAGAGAAGCTATTTTTCTTTCTCCTTGCGGCCATATAAATTACATGAAAAAAATGAAAAAGTAAGCCGTCTTGTCTTTTCACACATTACGTGTATGCGCCAAAGACACGAGTGACAACTTACAAGAAATTTACACATTTACAATCCAACGATATATTTTGAATTTGAGAGAACAGCCTACACGAAATTATCACTAGTTTGAAAAACCTGATTGAACAGTAAATGGAACCAACATAGGTTCAGAATTTTGAGTGAAAAGTATTTTTTAGGCACATGCGGGCATGTTCATCAATTAATTTCTGTCAAAAACAAAAAAAAAAAACGTTGGTAGGTAGTTCGGGAAAAGATATTGAAAAGCAGAATACGTGGACTGAAGAACGTGACACGTATATTAAGTCTCCAGGTTTGAATAAATGAACAATCTGTGCAAAATAACATATATACAGGCATTTTACATCGGCTAATCTATTTCCCTGCGGTTTGGTTTGAGATGTTGTGTAGACAAATGATGATTGACTGTCATTGAAAAAAAGAATTCAAATTTTCTGCAATCCATATTGACTAACTAACTAATAATGTATTCTCCAGTTACTTTATTTTGACAGAACGCTTGTGTCATCGACTAAAAAATTCAGTCAATAAACTCATCAAATCACAAGAACAGTCATGTCAAAGAACCAGTCATTTTTAAACCCCGAGAGTTGATTGCATATGCATTTTACAGATTTGTTGTAGCTACTTGCATGCTATGAGATTTTTTTGAATCACACATTTAGTTCACATACACTCGCTTGCTCAGACGTAGCAATTTGTGAATTGTGAAGTCATTTTTTCCCATTTTTCAACTGTCTCATTTAATGTGCTCATGCTTCTAACCGCAGTGACTTTACTTTTAAAGTTGCTATTGCTGCATTAGTTCACATTTTCACATGCATTTCCCTGTAGATCTCTTCTCAGCGATTTTTGGTCTCCAATAAAACGTGCTGCGTAAGAAATTGTTTTATTTTTTTATTTCTACCTTCCAATTGCATTAAATCAATTGAAACTATAATTGCCAACGGTTTCGAGTCTTAAAATTTGAAATTTTCAGCACACATGCTTATCCAACATTATTATTTTTTGAAAGAGTCTCATTTTGTGGCTTACTAGAACTAGAGCCTAAGCAAGTTTTCTTTTTTCACAGTGTCCCTAAAGAAATTGTATCCAACAAGCTAATAGAAGGGACATAAAAAGGGATACCCTTAGCTGTAAGTAACTATTAAGACAATCCCTGTCGCTTATAAAATAAGAATCACGGTAATCATTCCATACCTGTGGTGTACCTTCATTTAGAGCGTTTGAATGTGGTTGGACAAAGAAGAGGAAAATATGAACCGGAAATGGTCATCATTATTTTAATGTAGTATGCAAGTTTTTTTGTCCAAACTAAAACAACATCTTGACTAGACGAATTTGATATAGTCTTGATTGTTTTGGCAAAAGCTTTGTACTTTTATTAAACAAGTCTTTGTAAACTAATTTGCATAGCTAAGGTCAAAGTAAACTGATTATAAGAATATAATTAAAGAACTAGAATTTTCTCATTTGTATTAGTATATTGTGGCTGAAAAATCAGTCATTTTCATTAATACAAAATGTTGTATGCAAACTAACTAGACACTGCTTGATCTTATCTTACTAAAGAATGTGAGTTTTCCGAATTATAATGTGAGGAAAAGATTCTATACTTCATTTCAACACGTACAGTAATTATTATTGCGATTGTGAGTAGCATGGATGGAGGTAGATTCTTATTTTATGTTCACAATTCTCTTAACCAAATAGATTTTCATCGAGTCAGTGAGCCGAGACTTGAACACATGCAAATTATAATGATGCTGGCTACAGCTTATGTAACGCTGACGTTAGACTGGTTGGTTACTGTACTAGCAACCGACATTACACTGGATTGAATACATTATTTACATAGGGAGGGTAAGAAAATCATAAATCGCCCATTAACAAGTAAAACTACTTAAGTACCCGTACCAAGAAACCAGCTTAGTTTGTTAGTTAGTTGATAGCACTGATTTATACGACATACATAATACACGAATCATTCCCTTTTTGTTTTCCCCTATTGATGTATTGCACATATTAGAATACCTGTGTGCTGCAAAATTTGCAATTTCATTTTCGTCATTCAACACAATAAGGATAAAAAAAGTAATTCGCATAGTGGATAAACCATTTTTATAAATATTTGGAGAATTTCCCTATCAAACAGAGAGCGGACAGCTTAAACTAATGACAGCCACTATTGTTATTTGATGGTGGATATGGATTACATATTTATCACGTTGAATGTGAAAACTGGCATTTTTAATTATGACTTTCTCCCTTGGGTTTTAACTCACATGGATGTCACTAGAAATGCCACCAACAAGAACGGCCATTTGAAAACAACGTAGTGGTTTATTACCTGAGTTTTGTTTACACAATTGCTGACAACCACTGATACAATCTTTGAGGTGGAAACTGCAATTTTTTCTCAATTTTTAATACTCAAATTGCATGTTGTTCTCTATTAAAACAGAAGAAAAATGCACTTGTATGCGAGACAAATTGTAAATAGAAATAATAATCTCTTTGACCATGCATTTTTTATTCTTCGGGAATACTTCCTATGTTGTTTGACGCAAGATTTATAATTCTGTGCGTGTGATATTACAAATTTCATTCATCATGAAATCGGCTCGCGTGTTTTAAAGTCATACAAGGTTGACATTGACAGATCATGATTATGATGAGTATAGCTTTCTATGTTAGCATTTTGTTTGCACAACTCCATGTCCCATGACGTTTCGCTTTACTTTGCAATGAGCAAAGACTAATTTAGTCAATGATCAAGGAAACTGGAAACTAAAATTTCGTTATTCTTCCTAATTGTCTTTATTAAATTTCTGCATTTGAAATCTTTTTGTTTCTGTAAAAAATTACAACGCCAATTCGCAATTTCGGTACAAATTTGGATTAAGTTTTTCCCCACGATATGAGGAACTTATATTTCTCTGGCTATGTTCAACTCATTGTACGATTGTTGAATCCTTTTAAGTAGTGTTTATAATCTGGTTAAAATAAATAGGGAGAGGAAGTCTTTTGATATTGAAAATGAAAGGATTGAATTGAATGTGTCCACAAAACAGGAAGATTGTTTCAGTGGAACCAAATTGGGCGTTCTATAAGTTGCTCATAGGGTTGGACCAGCTAAACTTATTAGTATGTAAGACAGGTGCGCCCTATGTCTGCTTATGTGTGTTGATTGAATTTAAAAAAATGATGAATCTCTGCGAATTCCCACGATACACAAAAAAGGAAAGGGTCTTGTGAAAAAAGAAGGGGCCCTTCACTTTCATTCAAATGGAAATTAAATCTCTCACATGTATTGGATTGTGACATGACCAAACCACTCTGATGGGTCCCTTATTTCTACTATATACCATTCACACATCGCTTGATGACTGAAAACTAGATCCCCGTTTACACACCAGATTCTTCAATACGCAATCTTGAGGTGCACAAATGTGTGTATGAACTGAAAACCGTAAAACTACTATCTACTCTCATTCACTGTACCCACTTATTTTTTTAAAACTTTATTATAAAATCCACCCTTTTTGTGCAAAATATCGTAAATCTGATACCAAAACTTCAGCTTAAATCACAATTTTATCCTTTATTGCTAATAATATAGCATAAATATCATCAGATTTATGTTGGAAAATTTTCCGTAACTTTTTTATCATAATTTTAAGGGATAGTTACCACGTAGTAGGCCTATAGTGAGAGTTGCTCCTTTTCAAGTCTACTTTCCTTTTCAATGAGACTGATAAGAGCCCTTGTGAGTTGCACATACATATGTGATTTGTGTACTAACTAACTAACTATGTACACTGCATCTATAGTTACCTATGACCATCTCCCTTTCTAACTTGTGTTTACATTTGTTGTCTGTGTATGTGTACGCGGAAGTGGAGAATAAAAGGGGACTTTTTTTCCCACACACATTCCGGAAAGGTGCTTCTCTTTTATTCTAAAGATGTAGCAGATGATATGTTGATGATCATTAGAGGACCCTTTTTACTCACTCTTGTCCCTTGCGATCATATAGTTAGTAGCTTTAATTTCTGTCTTATGACCTCAACTTGGACCCCACATATGTAATTTTCCCTAAATCCTCAAATACAACTGGCAATTTAGTATTTATTTCATGCAAAAGAGCAAAAAAGAGAGGGATGCAAACTTCATTTATTTTGCTGGGAATGAACTTTTACCTGGATCCTTACTTGCCAAGGGACAACCAAACGATTTGAAGCTACAAGAGAAAAAAGTGAATGTAGCGGTGCGTGAGCGAGTGCACTGAATACAAAGTAGTAATGAGATGTACAGATTGTGTGTGAGGAAGGTGCTACAGTATTCAACTCTGTAATTTGAGAGACTTGAGATTTTTTCTCACAACTTTTTTCTCACCTTTGTGTGCACCACACACCAGTACACTGCTAGAATAGTGAAAGAGTAGAAATGAATATTAGGCGGGTGGGTGAATTTTTTTCGGTCCTAAATCATTCATGTTTTATACTTCGTAATCTTCTTATGGGAAAAATTAAACGATTCAGATATTTACAAAGGATTCATTATGCAGTTTTATGCTAAAAAGCAATGTAGACTGTAAAACAAAATGAGAAATTTAACTTGAAACTTAGTTAGTACTAATACTAACAAGTTAAGTTAGTTAGCACTTGTTTCCAGTTTAAATCTAATACTGACTGACTGACATTACTGAGTATTGAGGTGTAATGTGAGACGTTTTAAGTAAGAAAGATCCTTTTTGCACCCTTTTCCTTTCTTTTGAAAGGGAAATGTATGGGATTCAATCATTCTCTTTCCTTACAATACCTGTTAAACTTACCTTAACAGTTTCTCGTTTTACTTTCATTTGGACACTGGCTAAATAAAGGGACAAGGTGTCGTCATCTAATTTCAAATACCCTTTCTTTTCACAAGAGTAGAGTTTGTTTGCTCTTTTAAAAGCTTTTTTAAGCGTTTATCATCAACTTGATCATGTAAACTAATCTGGGTAGCCCTCTTCATCATTTAATGACATGTGGAAAAGGAAAGTTGTGGGAATGAATGTTTTTTTTTGTAAATCAAGTGTAAAGACTAGATGGTTCCTAAGATTTTACGGTTCTCTGTGCCAAATGAGCTTAATCATACAGATTATTTTTCAGAATCCTGACTATTTAGTCAGAAAAAGCAGACCAAGCTGAGTCTAACGCAAAAAAATAATTTAATTATCTATCACTGAGCAATCGGAATCAATTAATAATGACTAGTTATAAAGAAGGAAAACATTTAGAAGAGTTATCCTATGAGAAAGGCTCATTGAAGCATGAAGATAGATGAACCTTTTTCATTCTTGGGACCTCGCCATATTTGCTCAAAATATCGCATTTCATGGAGAAGTACATTTTTAGACATTCACAAAACAACATCACTGCACTTGCAGCGTTCTGTATACTCGTTTTCCAAAAGTCATCCCATGTTTTAAGTTAGGTTGGCTCTGTACTCCACATAATAGTGTACGTTTCCACTATAACTAACTGTGTTTTGTATATGGATTCATTCCATCCATCCATTCATCCGTGTGCAGTTTCTCTCCATTTAAATTTTACTCGTTTCCAGTGAAATTGCTCGCTTTCCTATTTTTAGCTCAACTTATTTCCAGTTCAATGTTTTGAATGTGTTGACTCCCTAACCATAGTATATGGGCAAAAATTAAGATATTCTCCTTGTCAAACCTTATTTTCACGGATTCGCGCGTGATGAATAGTTTTGAAATGTGTAGTCAGTTTGACAACGCAGTTTTATGTTTTGAATACTAACATAGACGTTTGTTCACTTTGAAGACAGTCTTTTCATCTGTCTATTTATCACCTGTCCGGGCACTATATGGAGTGTAATGTGACTACTGACTGACCAGTTCATAAATGCATCAACTTACGACTGGAATGTAGGTTCAAAAAATGTATTCAAGTAGAGATGACTTGGAAAATATTTTTCCATGCATTTGTCAAATGCATGTTTGCAAAGATAACTGCAGTAAATTTCATGGTAGTTAGTTGGAAAACTGTGCATTTAAAAGTCACTTACATTTATCTTTTTTGGAATTTTTTGAAAGGCTCGTAAATTGAAGAAAAAGAAAGCTGATTAGAGCAGTATGCATAGCTATTTGACCAAATATAATGTGTGGTAAAATTTTCTCTCTTTATCATCACGTCGTAGCCTAGTAGAACAAACCGGTCAGTATTAGCCTCACGCTACTTTTTTTTGGACTGGTATCAACAACTGATTTGAATATTTAATTCACCATTGGTAGTTGCTCATTAGTGGAAGGTGCGAAATAAATCATGGTTTGACAAGTGGAATTATTGAACCAAAATTGTGAGATTTAATTGATTTCGGCAAACTTGGTGCGTGATTAAAAGGGAGAATGTGGAGACCACCTTGTTAGCACCTAGGCATTCTATTCAATTAAATCGGAAAATCAAGAGCCATTTACATACACATGTATTTAGATGCAGGTTGAAAATCTCAAACCTTAAATTATATAGAAATAATTAAATCCTTCTTAATATGGTGAATACCATGCATTATATATTCACAAAATTTAAATCATAATATTCAAAAATTGCACGGATAAAATCAATAAGCATAAACTTGTGGTAGGTCCCAAAACCCTAAAGGTGCATGCACTTTGCCTTTGTTGTACACAAAAAATGACACGTAATAATATATGCAAGCAGAAAAGGTATTAACTATGTATGTAATGCTGCACCCTTTGTTGTCACTTTGTTATTATTACTTTGAACAAAAAATGGATGCAAAAACTTGGTGTTGAATAACTTTACTATACTACTGCTCTTCTTTTTTTCGGGAGACAAAAAAAGAGCTCCTCAATTATTAGCTTATGCTTGCTATAGCTTGTACATTATTTTAATACGGGGAAAGAAAACGGGTCTTGTGCCATGTCCTGAACAAAGCGCGTGCTGTATAGAAAAAAAGGAAAACAAAGTTTGTTGAGAATTTTTTGCTCATCCGGATATGCACCTGCTGCTATGCATGCATTCATTTTGTACAAAGTGCTCAAACAAAGAACAAGGTTGGCTCAGAGGTCAAAAATATTTTCTTATCAAATATAATGCACATTGCATATGGCAAGTTAGTTAGTTAGTTAGTTAGTTAGCAACTAACTTTGCAGGTGAAAAGTTTGAGCAAACTTTCTGGTTTTTGCTCGGTCGCCACCTGTTGCAAATTGTTATGCGATGATGATGTGTGATCCATTATTTTATTGAATCTATTGTTCCCTTTGTTATTAGTTGGAGAGAATGGCGCTTAAATTTTTCGTTCACTTTAAGAGGTGGAACTCAGCTCACCTATGGAATTCATCAACTCGTGTATTTACGAGCAAGTCCTAGTGATTAAGATAACGAGTTGTCTTTTTCACTGTTTTCCACTTTTTTTTATGCCTACGCTAATCAGTCGGGTTACCTGCTGGCATCCCCTTACTTGCAATCCTGTTATCCACAATTTAAAACCAATAAAATTTAATATTTGCAACATTTTTTCTTTTTCATTCCTTGATGTTGATCAGAAAAAATGTCTAGACTTGACGTCAAATGAATTTATGACAGCTTATATGAACCCAATGTTTATGACCAAAGGAAAGGCACAATTTTCCCTAAAAGTGGATCATCAATCTAAAACATAACTATAAAAGCAGAAGAGCAAAGGTCTATGAGAAAAAACCTTGTGTCTAATGATATTCATGAAAAGTCATTCGTAATTTTTATATAGGATCACAGAATTCAGACAAAGTAGCCTTCTGTATGGCAAACGCGTGCTGAGCTTTAAAGGAAACACAATGAACCAAATACATGTTGTCTCATTCATTGAAAAGCCAAAGGCAAAGAGTCCCTTTTTTGGCTCAAATGTGCAAGTAATATGTAGAAAAAAAGGGAGGGAGAGTTATCCACTTTTTTGGGCCCGCAAAGATCATATGGGCACTTAAAAGTAGCATTACTAACAAACTTATAGTTGCTTACCGACTTACACACTGGGTTGGATTTTTAGGGAGAAATCATGATTATCTAATAGGTTGCACATGATGGGGTCGTGGGAACGGTAAAAAAATGTGACCGACCGCTGTTATTCTGTGTGTGCGGCAAAACTTACCTTATTTATTGTGCTGGTTTTCATACCGCATGACTTCTTATCCGAACCATAGTAGCCACAGGTTTCAGACAGGGACCATTAAATTTGCATATACCGTCATCTACGTGATTTCTATTGAACAAATAAAATCCCCAGTCCATTCTTGGAGTACAAAATTAGTTGTCAAATTATTACTCTTTTTTACAAAAGCCATATATATTCATTTCGTTTGCTGTGGGCAAGATTGGTGTGAATAGTTAGTTGGACTTCATTGTGACTAAGGGCTTAATTTTTCTGGAATTTAATTTGAGAGGGAACGGTATTAGTAGGATATGTGTTTCCAGTAAAAAATGTGTAGCCTGAGGATTGGATTGAATGCCATCAATTCTGTAAATGTGTTCTTGTCAAAGCTGTTTTCTGTAGTAGTTGAGTCGCTTAATAAGTAGTCACTGGCTTGAAGGCTTTATTAGCCCAACATTTGCCGGGATTTATTATTTGCATACAAAGTTTAGCGTGCTCTAATGGCTTCTCTGATTGTGCGATTATTTCTAAAATAGCTGATTGCATTCCCATTCCTTTGAACTGGTTTTGCCTACGTAGACACTTTATTGTTTGAAACCGATCACCATTCCCATTCATTTTTTATGAAAATACATCATCTATGTTTTGTTTTTATCTGATTTGTATCCAAATTTCAAAGTCTGCAAAGAATTGATTAAAAAAATGGTAGACAGAATAGCTTTACGGTATATGCATGTACATGCATTTTACGGTATAACTAGCTCAGAAAAAGTTTATGCTATTAGGGGAAATCAGCTAGGGAAAACCTGTTCACTTGAAGGTATGGAAAAGGCAGTGTTTTTAGATCCTTAAATACAAACCATTTTTGCCAGAAGTAACCAACTAGTTCGTTATAGCTCCTTGTAGGTATTTGCATTGTACGTAATCTGAGGATCTGTGAAAAACAGGTGCCTACACCGTGGGCTTGTTTAAATAGCATTCAAATCGATGGAGATTTATTAACATAAAGTTGTTGATAGAATGAGCTCATCTTACTAGCATCTTGCACAGATTTGTGCAAATCCATCAACTTTCCAACTGCACTACCAAATACATTCAACAAGTTGAATATCTACTTCTCTCTCTCATTAAGAAGGAGCCAATAATCTGGTTCCCAAAAAATTCGCTCAATGCTCAACACCTTTTACGAACGATCGTGTGCATTTAGAGTTGGAGTGGTAATGCGATTTTTACGGACAGGAATGCCCTTAAACCAGAGCATTAGTGGCTTCGATGGTAAGAAAATTTGCATTTGATTAGGATAATGCAACTCAATAAGTAATGGGACCGGATTCGTACGCCATGCTGCACATTGTTCAAACAATGATCAAGTGTGTAGTAAGTTCCACCTTGTCAAACAAGTGCATCTTCAGTTATATAGTTCTTTTCGCCCAGCCTTCAATATTTTTCCACGCAATTGCTTTTCAAATTTGCAGCCAAGTACTTACATTATATACGTAATAGATAGTAGTTGAGTAATATATTTTGTATGCCATTTTAGAATCTATACCAAACGGACTAAAGCTGTATAATGCACGCATATGGGTAACATAGGATAATGTAGGAAATAGGATAAGTTATGTAGAACAATAGGATTAGTATTAAGCATAATTAGAATAAGTTAGTTATTAGAATATTTTAGGTTAGGAAGAGGATCCATAAACTATGTTGGTTTATGTCTCTCTTCAGACA
>Ga0210040_10001958_pt1 | contig 29948 bp, 33 predicted proteins | sample CryGeyCG12114_NA_FD_185462 | JGI IMG/M metagenome (GOLD analysis project Ga0210040, IMG submission 185462) | Groundwater microbial communities from aquifer - Crystal Geyser CG19_WC_8/21/14_NA (SPAdes) (version 2) | ecosystem: Environmental > Aquatic > Deep subsurface > Groundwater | place: USA...
GTCGCGGGAATGGCAGGGCCTGCCTATAAACTATCCTGCCTAAAAGGATAGAAAAACGCGCACCCTTCGAAGAAGAATGTTTTATCACAGTGGATGATAAAAATGGTTTTTTTTGCATTGCAGTAAATAATAATCCGGGTGCTTGTTTTTACCCGTTTTCAATGCAAATGTTTCATATAAATTTTGAAATTTACAAATTATTCTTGCAAAAACTTCTAAATTTTATACTACATCATTGTAAAATTAATATTGTATACTTTTCTACGCTATGACTATGGTTACAGATTTTACTTCAAAAGCTGTAACTTGCACCGCCAGATTATCTGTTTCTGCAGCCTCAACAGCTTCTAACTTTATGAAAAACATATCTATCCGCATTTTTATTGGTATACTTTTCTCAGCTATTGGCATTGCCTCCCTGTTCCTGTCGCAGCAGGCGCTTATATCAGCTACCTGGCTCAGCTTCGGCAATGGTCTTGTACTCTCAGATCTGCGCTTTAATGGTGTGGATGCAAACGGAAAAGTATACACCAAACCCATTCCGAGGGCGCGTATTTACGCTGCTATATTCCTGATAATACTGGCGGTGCTGCTCCTGTTTTTGCAGGCGTATATAGATTTTGTTGGAACAGGCGCTTCGAAATAAATCAAAGTATACGGCACGAGGATCAAGACATCAGATACATAACTTTTAATGATTTATGTCTGATAACTAATACTTTATACTTATTGATGATATATTTGAAATGTATGGTTAATTAAGTTTGTTTATTTATATGCGGCTTTGCAGCACCAGGTTTACATTTATTACTTCAGCGTTGCGGCGAAATTTTAGGCGCAACTTACGGCCTGGCTTGCTTTCCATTATCTCCAGCACCTCATTCAAGTTCAGTTCAAAACAACTTTTCCCATTTATAGAAACCAGTTCATCGCCAATTAGTATGCCTGCCGCCGTGGCCGGCGAATTGGGCACCACATAAGAAACTTCGTAATAATTAACGCCGGGCAAGGGAGTGCTTACCTCGAAGCCAGACATGTTAAAATGAAACGGCTCCTTATACTTGCTGTTGGGGAGCAGCAGCATCCGCTTGTGCGGGTAATCAAATATGACGGTAAAGCGCTTTAGAATGTCGGAACCCAGATTGCCGTTGCGGTTAGCTATATTTAGCGCCGCCTTAATTGATTCCTCATCGGGATAAGATGCAGGCAGGTTTTGCAACTCATACCGGCCCAAACTAAAACCAGGCAAGCGCCCGATTTTGCCGTTAATGTCGCCGCTCAGGCCGCGCCCCAGGTAAGCCTCCATTGTTTTGGGCGGAAGCTCCAGCCTTTTGTTGGTGGGCAGGTAAAGCGACAAGGTATGGCTGGCACCGGTATCAACTACCAGCTTTACCTGCAGCGTATCGCCATTGTGCTGCCTGACGCTAGCATACACGTAGGCTTTGTCGTTTTCGATGTGCAAGGAGTATTCTTCTGCTTTACGCTTTTTTTTCAGCCGTACATCAGGTCTGTACAAAGTAAGTACCTTGCCGCTATAGTTCACTTTCACAATAAAATTCTTAAAGATATCATACCCGATAATGCCGTGTATGGGCATACCCATACGGGTAGAAAGATTAAAAATATCCTCCATCAGTACATAAATTTCCTGATTTTCTCCTTTGATGCCCGGTAAGTTGAGGCTGTTCCCTGTCGAGATAATGGCTTCGATGGTATAACCGGTGCCTAAACCCCGAATTTGGGTACGATTGGTATGTTTTAAATCCAGAGAGTCAGAATAAAAAAGCCGGGTGATGAGCGTACTGCGTACACCGGTATCTAATATAAAATTGAGGGAACTGGAATTATTAATTTTAAGTGGAATAACGATAAGGTTGTGCACCAGCTTAAAAGGAATATTTATACTTCTTCTGCCGGAGGTAAAATAAACAGTATCGTTCTGGGATACCGGCTGCTGCGCCCTAGCCTGAGGCAACAGAACGAGCCACAGGCTAAGCAACGATAGCAAACCGGGTAGCAGCATAATTTTATATAGTGAATGACGCTGACGTAACGCTACCTAATGTACGCACAAGTATCCATATATAAAAGCGGCACAATCTGTAATCAAATTGTTAACTGATTAACAGTAGCTATGTTAGCTTAAAAGCCTGGAGCAAACGCTAATATGCAATTTTTATAGGGTGATATGTGCCACATTTATTTGCTTGATTAGGTCGATGCTGCTTACCCTTTACCTTTATCCAGCGGCACCACAAAAACTGGCACGGGCGAATGGCGGATAACCTCTTCGGCGACGCTGCCCATCAGCAGCTTGGTCAGGCCGCTGCGGCCATGCGAGCCCAGCACAACTATTTTGGCTTTCCACTCGCGGGCCATCTGGAGCACGATTTTCTTTACCTCGCCCTCCGGCGCAAATATTTCCGTCTCCACGCCCTGGCCATAGTCGTTGCGGAGGTTGTGCAGCAGCTCCTCCGCGGCTAATTTAAGCTTGCTTCCCTCCTGCTCCGGAAAGATGCCCGCGTCTACGTTCCCTTCTGCCAAGGCGGCATCAACTACACTCAGCAACGCCACTTTCGCTCCCAACTCACGGGCCAGCCCGTAGCCGTAGCGGGCAGCCCGAATGGCGCCGGCACTGTCGTCTATCAAAATCAGAATCCGGTTGAACTCCATCGCCCTTTGTTATACGTTTCTGGCCACAAGTATGCCTAAATAGGTTGCGCCCAGCCCCACAGCTACACTTAGCAGCAGGTACAGCAGGAAAATCAGCACCTGGTGATCACTTATGAGCTGGATGTTCTCAAAGGAGAAAGAGGAAAAAGTGGTGAAGCCGCCGCAGAAGCCCGTCACCAGCAGCAACCGCCAGGGCATCATCTGCTGACCGGTTCTTTCGGTGTAAAAGATGAGAAAGCCAATCAGGAAGCAACCTATAATGTTGACCAGAAAGGTGCCTGCCGGAAACACAGAGGTGATCATACCTACCATCCAGCGGTTGGCGAGGTAGCGGCATACGCTCCCAAGGCCTCCCCCTAAAAATACCAATAGCACTGCTTTCATAGGCTGCATTAGTTAACTTCCCAGAACTCCACGGGCTTAAAGATAATCAGCCGGCCTCTCAGCAGCGCTGCGTTGTTTTTACAGAAAGCCTCCAGTTTTGGTTTTTTGTCTATCAGCTCCACGCACAGCGCCAGGTCGTTATTGTCGAGCTCCGGATGCGCCACCCGTATTTTATCATTACCCGAAAAGCCGCTGTGCGTCTGGTACACCGAGGCGTTCATCAGGCCCTCGGCTTTGGCGTTTTTTACCAGCTCACGGTACACCTGCTTCGGGCGCAACCGCTCCAGCAGCGACTCACTTTTCAGCTTATCCTTGGGCTTGATGAAAATCTGCAGCTTGCCCAGCGCCCGTTCAGTTATTTGCGTTGTATTATTCGTCATTCTTCTTTCTCCTTTTAAATGGAAGTTTATACTTGGCCATTTTCTGATGCACGTAGCCTCTCCTGTTGTTGGCTTCTGAGAGTGAGGTTTCATCAGAAAAATAAGCATCAAATATCTTGGGCACGGCGATGCGTTGCGCGCTGTAGATGCCGGAGTGGCCGCTGAAGAAATAGGCTGTGAAGCAGGCTACGGCAAACAGCAGCGCATGCTCTCCGCCGAACAGCTCCACACCCATGATGGTGCAAGCCAGCGGCGTGTTGGTGGCCCCGGCAAAAACGCCGATAAAACCAAGCGCCGCAAACAAGCTCACCGGCGCATTTAGCAAGCCGGAAAGCATGTTGCCGAGCGTGGCACCGATGTAAAACAAGGGCGTCACCTCGCCGCCTTTAAAGCCTGTTGCCAGTGTAACAGCAGTATATACCGTCTTCCAGAGCCAGCTCCACGTATCAGAACCTCCGGCATGAAAAGCGGACGGTACCGTGACAGCACCAGAATATTCAGGATCTACTCCCAGGCTCAGGTAATCGGGCTTGCCAACTATAAAGGTTAAGCCGATGATAAGCAAGCCGCCCAGCACCGGAATCATCCATTTATATTTAAAGAGCTTGAGTAAAAACGATTTGATTTCGTGTACCATACTTGCAAACAGGAAGCTGGCGAGGCCAAAAGCGGCAGAGGCCACAATCACCTTCACGAGCAGCAGCAAATCCATCGGCAGGTAATCTGACAGAAAATAAGGCAGCTGCGGCAGAATATCGATGTGATACGCGGTGTGATGCACACCCCAGGCAGCCACGGTCACATCGCCGATGATGCTGGCGATGAGCGCGGGCAGCAGCGCATCGTACTGTATGCGCCCGATGGTGAGCACCTCCATGGCGAAGATGGCTCCCGTGAGCGGCGTGCCGAACACGGCCCCGAAACCTGCCGCCACGCCCGCTGTCAGAATCATGCGCATGTCCACACCCTTCAGTTTAAACCAACTACCAAACATGCCGGCTATACTTCCGCCAATCTGCACGGCCGTTCCCTCGCGGCCCGCCGAACCGCCAAACAGGTGCGTAATAACGGTGGTGATAAGGATGATGGGTGCCATACGTTTGGGTATGCCGCCACCCGCCTCGTGTATCTCGTCCATAATTAGGTTGTTGCCTTTTTCGGAGGATTTACCAACGGATTGGTAGATAAAGTGAATCAACAGGCCCGCCAGCGGCAGCAGGTACAGCAGCCACGGGTGCTTGAAGCGGTAATGAATGGCGCTGTGCAGCAGCCACAGAAACAGCGCCACCATACTGCCGATGACGATGGCGATGGGCAGGATGAGCAGCGTCCAGCGGACCAGGTGCTTGAAAATGGAGTAATGCTCTAAGGGGATTCTTTTGATTGGCATTTGAGTTTATTGCTTTAATTATATTCAGAATTGCTTGTGGACCAAAGTTTTACAGATTCTACAAAAATGCTTTAGGCAATACAGCAGAAACAGATGAGGTTCCTGGCCGCTCTGATAACAAGGAGGAGAAAGTAAAGTATAATTGAATTATTTTCCCGCTCCTGTGCTGCGGCAAAGGGACACACTTCTATCATCCATCGTTTTAGCAGCGGACGGGCAACAGGTATATTTCGGGAAAGAAGGAGTTGTTTTAAGTTGTTCACCTACAATTCAATTATACCACAGAAGACCTTCTCCTGTGCATGTTAAATTGTAGGCGTCATCAGCCTTGCGGCGGTTTGTAAAATGGAAGACACCATTTCCAGAAAGCGAATATAGTTGTTTTGCCGATTTGTTAAACTAAAACAGATAAAAATTTGCAGTTATACTTAACCTGCTTCCGCATCTAAAAAATAAGGACCAGCGTTCCGGCGATGATCAGCACCGCGCCTATGGCTATTTTCACCGTTAGTGTTTCTTTCAGGATTATCACGGACAGCACAATCGTAAGCGCTACGCTCAACTTATCCACCGGGGCCACCTGCGAAACCTTGCCGAGCTTCAACGCCTTGTAGTAAAATATCCACGAGAGGCCGGTGGCAAGACCTGACAGAATCAGAAACAGCATGCTATACTTAGAGATAGTATGGATGCCTTTCACTTCTCCCCTGGCCATGGCGATTCCCCAGGCGACTACCAGAATCACCACGGTTCGGATGGCCGTCGCTAAATCGGAGTTCACGTTCGACACGCCAATCTTGGCGAAGATGGCGGTCAGGGCCGCAAAAAAAGCTGACAGTAAAGCATAGATCCACCACATAGCATATATAGTTAAGTCCTGAATGATATAAAGACTTTCAAGTTCCGACTTGGTTCCGGTAAGCCAGCAGGTAACAGAAAACAGCAGGCAGCATCAAAAGTAAATTTATACTTGCCTGCTTTGGAATTAATCTCCCCATTTCGGTGCGCAGAGGCTATAGCTGGCGGCACCATCTTAAGCGCAAATTAAGGAAAATATTGCCTGCTATACTTGTAATTTATACTTGCAGAAACAGAAATATTAAATATAAACCTACTAACAATTTGCTACTATTGCTTGCTTACAGGTAGCATAAAGACTTAGGTTATGAATTAGCGAATATAGCACAAAAGTCATCTGTTGTTTTTCTGCTTATCTCTGCTTATACCTCATTATACTTGCCAAGGCCTTAATTTTTGGTTTATATTAAGTATCTTTAAGTATAACCAGCTAACAAAGCTTTTGAGAATTTTATACTTTACCAACACATGCATATTATAGACTTATCCATTTTCGTGCTCTACATGCTCGCGATGCTGGGTATCGGATTTTACTTCCTTAAGAAAAACAGCGGTGCCGAAGACTACTATGTGGGCGGCCGCACCATGGGCAGCGGCCATGTGGGGCTGTCGGTGGTGGCAACAGATGTGGGCGGTGGCTTTTCAATCGGTCTCGGCGGCTTAGGCTTTACCATGGGCCTTTCCGGCTCCTGGATGCTTTTTACAGGTTTGCTCGGTGCCTGGCTGGCGGCGGTATTCCTAATCCCAAAAGTGAAAGACAACCCTGCCTTTGCCCGTTTCCTCACGTTCCCGCAGATTTTCGGCCACTACTTTAACCGGCGCGTGGCGCTGCTGGCGGGCATCATCTCAGCCATCGGCTACACCGGCTTCACCAGCTCCCAAATATTGGCAGGCGCGAAGCTGGCCAGCGGCACTTTCACCAACCTCGACATGAACACTGCCCTGCTGATTATGGGTGCCATTGCCGTGGGTTACACCGTAATGGGCGGCATGAAAGCCGTGATTTATACTGATACCATACAATGGGCGGTGCTGATGGGTGGCCTGATATTTATAGGTATACCTGTTTCCTTCCTGGCGGTGGGCGGCAGCTTAGAGCATCTCAGTTTCTCACAGCTAGCCAATGTTGATTTCCTGGCGCAGCAGTCTTCCAGAAGTATGGCCGCTATACAGGCTACGCTGCCGCCGGAATTCCTGAGCCTGTCCAATATTACGTGGCAGCAAATCGTGAACTGGGCGATTACGATTATACCTATCTGGTTTGTGGGCATGACGCTATACCAGCGCATTTATGCCTGCCGCGACACCAAAACCGCCCGCCGCGCCTGGTATATAGCCGGTTTTTTCGAATGGCCTGTTATGGCCTTTATGGGTGTGAGCCTGGGTATACTTGCCCGCGTAGCCGCCGAGCAGGGCATGTTTGCTGACTTAGGTGCCGGCGCAAGTATGGACCCCGAAACAGGACTGCCGATGCTGCTGCGCACCGTATTGCCGGTCGGGTTGATGGGGCTGATGCTCTCTTCTTACTTCTCAGCAATACTTTCCACCGCCGACAGCTGCCTGATGGCTTCTTCGGGCAACATCGTGACCGACATCATCAGCCACTTCCGGAAATTAGATCCTGATGCGCCTTCCACGCTGCGGCTCTCGCAGCTCGTTACGCTGCTGGTGGGCGCTTTTGCACTCTGGCTGGCAAGTATGATGACGAACGTGCTGGATCTGATGCTCTACTCCTACGCCTTTATGGTGTCGGGTTTATTTGTGCCGATCATCGGGGCATTGTTCTGGAAACGGCGCAGCAGCGTGGCCGCCTTCTGGGCAATGCTGGTGGGCGGTGCCGTAACGGTGCTGCTGCAGGTGTGCCTGCTGCCGGCGCTAGGGCCAAAGGCAGATGTGCTGGGGCTGGCAGAGCAGCTTCATCCATATTTCCCGGCAGACATTACAAATGTCTGGATCAGTCTGAATGAGTTTGAACTTAGAGACCTCGTGCAGCAAACGCTAGCTGCCAACAGCATCGTGCAGCTGCCGTGGCTCCATGTTACTTTCCGGCTGCCGTTTAACCTGGACCCGAACCTGTTTGGCCTTACGGCTTCCTTTATCCTCTATATCTCGTTAACATACTTATATCCCGAAAAGAAAAAGCAAAAAACATGGCAGAAGAAAACAGCGTCCGCTACAACATCTATACTCCAACACAGCAGCAGGAATTAAACCGCGATGAGGTACTCGACTTCCTGTTTGAGCACCTGGATGAGTACGGCGATGCCCGCGCCGACATTGGCAAATGTATGGACTATGCTTTGTCTGAAGCAGAAGGCAAAGGCGGCGCCGTGATTGTGGCGCGCGAAGGTGAGCAGGTGGTGGGTGCGCTTCTCCTCAACAATACTGGCATGAGCGGGTTTATTCCGGAGAATATATTGGTATATGTGGCCGTGCACAGCAGCCAGCGCGGCAAAGGCGTGGGTAAAAAGCTGGTGCAGTTGGCCGCCGATAATTCTACCGGAAGCATTGCCCTGCATGTGGAGCCGCAGAATCCGGCGCGCAAGCTTTATGAAAAACTTGGCTTCACAAATAAATATTTAGAATACAGACTTATCCGATAAACGATGGCAGTGCTGAAACTGTACCGCAAAAAATTACAACATAATTACAATCACCTCGACCAGCTTTTTAAAACGCATGGCATCGACTGGGGGGTAGTTACCAAGCTGCTATGTGGCCATGAGGAGTTCCTGCAGGAGATATTAGCCCTGGGCGTAAGAGAGGTACACGACTCGCGTGTAACTAATCTGAGAGCCATAAAAAAGATGGCTCCGGAGGTGCAAACTGTTTACATCAAACCCGCTCCCAAGCAAAGTATCCCTGATATTGTGTCGTGTGCAGATGTGAGCTTTCAAACCGAGTTAGATATTATCCGGCTACTGTCGGAAGAGGCCGGGCGACAAAACAAGCTCCACAAAATCATCATTATGATTGAGATGGGAGACCTGCGCGAGGGCGTGATGGGCGATGACCTGCTGGATTTCTACGGACAAGTGTTTCAGCTGCCGAATATATCTGTGATAGGGATCGGCGCTAATTTCAACTGCCTCTACGGCGTGATGCCCACCAAAGATAAGCTCATTCAGCTCAGCCTGTACAAGCAAATCATCGAGTCCAGGTTCAACCGCAACATTCCGTGGGTTTCCGGCGGCACCTCCGTCACAATTCCGCTGCTGTTCATGCACCAGCTTCCGAAAGCAATCAACCATTTCCGGGTTGGCGAAGCGCTTTTTTTTGGCCTGAACCTGTTTACCGGCGAAACTTTTGAAGGTATGCACAACGATGTGTTTGAACTATTTGCCGAGATAATAGAATTAACAGAAAAGCCCATGCTGCCCAGCGGGATGCTGGCTGAAAATCCAAGCGGCGAGAGCTTTGAAATAGATGAGCGCCTTTACGGCAAAACTTCCCACCGCGCTATTCTGGATATGGGCTTGCTGGACATCAACCCCAAATTTTTACTGCCGCAGGATGAAACGCTTAGCGTAATAGGCGCCAGTTCTGATATGCTGGTGGTAGAGCTGGGCGAGAATGCCAACAAGTATAAAGTGGGCGATGTGCTGCACTTTAACCTGCGTTACATGGGCGCGCTCAGCGTTCTGAATTCCCGCTACATAAATAAAGAAGTAGTTACCGATTAGTTACCCTCCTGCATCATCTAAACTACTGCTGCTTCCCGGCAAAGTCGGTTTTGGCTGATTCTTTATATATTTGGGCCGTTGCCGTACTGTAAGGGCAAAGCCTAACGAACCAATACATGCACTACCACGATTATCAGGATCTTATTCAAAACAATCTTCTCTGGATTGAGGAAAAATTAGCCGAAGATGAAGCTTATTTCAAGAAACTCTCTCAGGGCCAGAAACCGCCGTTCCTGTTTATCGGCTGCTCCGACAGCCGCATGCCGCTCAACAGCTTCACCAAAACAGGCCCCGGCGAACTTTTTATTCACCGCAACGTGGCCAACCAGGTATCGCTGACAGACATGAACCTGCTGGCGGTGCTGGAGTATGCTGTAGAAGTGCTACAGGTAAAGCACATTGTGGTATGCGGGCACCACGGCTGCGGCGGTGTAGAGGCAGCTTACAAAGGCAATGCAAGAGGCGCTGTGGGCAACTGGGTAAATCCTATTCGAGAGCTATACTTGAAAAATCGCCAGGAACTGGATGCTATGCCAACTGAACAGGAGCGCCTGAACCGCTTGTCTGAATATAACGTGATAGCGCAGGTGGAGAACATCTGCAAAACATCTGCTATGCACAGGGCTTACCAATCAGGTGTTTTCCCGTTGGTGCATGGCTGGGTGCTGGAGCTCACTACCGGCCGCATCAAAGATTTGCCGCTGCCGCTGCAGGAATGGCGCGAACTGGGACTGATGCCATAGGCAGCCTCTCTTATGTATAAACCTCATCTGCAATTTATCCAGGCAGCCTTTCAACAATTCAAAAATTAAACAATTATCTTAGCAGCTTGACTAAGATGAAGCGCATAGAAGTATAAACAGATGTCAGGATACGATTTTAATCAGATAGAGAAAAAGTGGCAGCAATACTGGGAACAAAACCAGACTTTTAAAGCTAAAGCAAACGACAGCAAGCCGAAATATTACGCTCTTGATATGTTTCCGTACCCATCCGGGGCCGGGCTGCATGTGGGGCACCCGCTCGGCTATATCGCCTCTGACATCGTGAGCCGTTACAAACGCTCTAAAGGCTTTAACGTGCTGCACCCGATGGGTTTCGATGCATTTGGATTGCCGGCAGAGCAGTACGCCATCCAGACCGGACAGCATCCGGCCATTACCACAGAGCAAAACATCAAGCGCTATACAGAACAGCTGAAAAACCTTGGTTTCTCTTTCGACTGGGAACGCGAAGTGCGTACCTCCGACCCCGGCTATTATAAATGGACGCAGTGGATTTTCATGAAGCTGTTTAACAGTTACTATAACTATGAAACGGACAAAGCAGCGCGAATTGACGAGTTGGTAAAGGAGTTTGAGCAGAACGGCAACGCCAGCTTAAACGCTGCCTGCGATGAAGATACGCCTGCTTTTTCTGCCGAAATCTGGAAACAGATGAACGACCGGGAGCAGTCCGAAATATTGCTCAGGTATAGATTAACTTATGTGGCCGAGGCGGTGGTAAACTGGTGTCCGGCACTTGGAACGGTATTGGCAAATGATGAAGTGGTGGGCGGCGTATCGGAGCGTGGCGGCTATCCGGTGGAGCGCAAGCGGATGCGGCAGTGGATGATGCGCATCACGGCTTATGCCGAACGCCTGCTACTGGGCCTGGACGATATTGACTGGCCGGAGCCGGTAAAGGAAATGCAACGCAACTGGATTGGAAAATCGATTGGTGCAGAACTGGCATTTACGATTGAGAATTCTGATCAGAAAATAGAAGTATTTACTACCCGTATCGATACCATCTTTGGTGCCTCGTTTGTGGTGCTGGCGCCGGAGCACGAACTGGTAACGCAAATTACAACGGATACGCAACGTGCCGCGGTGGAAGAATATGTAACAGTAGCCAAAAACCGTTCGGAGCGCGAGCGCATGACGGATGTAAAAACTGTGAGCGGCGTATTTACGGGCGCTTATGCCATCAACCCAATCTCTAAAGAGCGTGTGCCTGTCTGGATTGCCGACTATGTGCTGGCAGGCTATGGCACCGGCGCGGTGATGGCCGTACCAGCGCATGATACCCGCGACTACGCTTTTGCGAAGCATTTTAATTTGCCGATACCACAAGTAGTTGAAGGCGGCAATGTGGCTGAAGAAGCGCACGCTGCCAAAGAAGGCAAAATCATCAACTCCGGCTTTTTGAATGGCCTGGAAGTAAAGGACGCCATAAAAGCAGGTATAGCCAAAGCCGAAGAACTGGGCGTCGGACGCGGCAAAGTTAACTATCGCATGCGTGATGCTGTGTTCAGCCGCCAGCGCTACTGGGGCGAGCCGGTGCCCGTATACTTTAAAGATGGCATTCCGCATTTGATAGAGGAAAGTGAACTGCCGCTGGAGCTGCCGAAGATTGATGCCTATTTGCCTACTGAAACTGGCGAGCCGCCGCTTGGCCGTGCCGTAGACTGGAAGTATAAAGGGCAGTATGAATATGAGCTAAGCACGATGCCGGGCTGGGCCGGTTCCAGCTGGTACTGGTACCGCTACATGGACCCTAAGAACAATGAGGCTTTTGTAGATCAGGACATCGTGAACTACTGGCGCAACGTGGATTTATACATTGGCGGCTCCGAGCACGCCACCGGCCACCTGCTCTACTCTCGCTTCTGGAACAAGTTTATGTATGATTTGGGTCTGGTGCCGGAGCAGGAGCCGTTCAAGAAGTTGATCAACCAGGGTATGATTCAGGGGCGGTCTAATTTCGTGTATAGATTAATATCATCGGAAACATCCAAGCTAATATATTATTCAGTTAATAAAGCACGTGAAAGAGCAAATGAATTATCAAATGCACCTTCTCTAAAAGAGGTATTAGGTAATATTAATTTTAAGAATGGAGAAGCAAAAGGAGTTGAAGAAAAGGGTAAGTATAGTTTCCTAACTATAGATGAATTCTTCACTCCCTTGCACGTGGACGTGAGCATCGTAGAAAATGACATTCTCGATATAGATGCTTTCAAAAAATGGCGGCCGGAAAACGCAGATGCGGAGTTTATACTTGAAGACGGCAAGTATATTTGCGGCGTTGAGATCGAGAAGATGTCTAAATCAAAGTATAACGTGGTCAATCCGGACGATTTGGTGGAATGTATGGGTGCCGACACGTTGCGCATGTATGAAATGTTCCTGGGGCCGCTGGAGCAGTTTAAGCCCTGGAACACCAACGGCATGGACGGCGTGCACAAGTTTCTGAAAAAATACTGGCGGCTTTTCCATGACGAATCTGGTAATTTTACGGTATCAGATCACTTAGTACCTACTGCTGAAGAATGGAATATACTTCATAAAACTATCAAAAAAGTAGAGGAAGATATTGAGCGCTTTTCGTTTAACACGTCTGTTTCGAGCTTTATGATTTGCGTAAATGAGCTCTTGCAGTTAAAGTGCAACAAGCGCGACATTCTGGAGCCGCTCACCATTATACTTTCCCCTTACGCCCCGCACATTACAGAAGAAATTTGGCAGCAACTGGGCCATCAACAAAGCATCAGCACGGCTACCTTTCCGGAATGGAAAGAAGATTATCTAGCAGTAGATGTTTTTGAATATCCAATTTCCGTAAATGGTAAGATGCGTGCCAAACGATATTTTTCTGTTAACACACCTATAGAGGAAATGGAAAATAAGGTGCTGGCCGATGAGCAGGTAACGAAATTCTTTGAGGGGAAACCGCCGAAGAAAGTCATTATCGTGCCGAATAAAATTATTAACGTGGTGGTATAAACACTTCCATTTTCAAACTAAAAAGCCGGGAGCCACTGAAACGTTATGTTTTGTGGCTCCCGGCTTTTTAGGCCTTGTCCCATTCTGTCATTCTTTCAGGATGACAGAATGGGACAAATGTTCTTTTTACTTTTGCCCGGCTACTTAACTCCACTTAAAAATTCTTATTCTGCTGTAGAAGTTCGCTCTTTCAGGCTCGTTATAGATTCGCGAACCTTTTCGAGCAGTATAATTAGTTGCTGCGCTTCCTCTTGGGTTAAACCCTTCATTAGGGCGTCAAGGTTTTCTAAATCCACTTCAATGCTGTCAAACATTTTCTGCCCTTCCCCTGAGATGAGAATGTTAACCAACCGCTTGTCATTTGCGTTTTGTGCTACCTCCACCAGCCCTTTCACATTTAACCTGTTTACCAGCCGCGAGGCATCCGACATTTTATCGAGCATTTTTTCACGCAGGAAAGACGTAGAAACCGGCTTGGGAAACTGGTCATGCAAAATGCGCAACACATTATATTGCTGCGAGGTAAGGCCATGCTTTTTAAAGAATTGCTCATGCCCGTTGCTCATAAAGCCATAGGTATACAGGATGCTGATACTGGCTTTCTGCCAATCGTTGCGAAAAGAAGAAATTCCTATTTCTTGCTCTAGCTCCATACTTTGTTTTTGATGAGTTTAGTCAATAATAATCATTTTTTCCGGAAAATCAATGTCGCAACACTTTATATTTTAAGCTTCTAAAGCTGGATTAATAGTTGAGCAGGCGCAAGGATGAGTATGAAAGGCCAGGAATTATACTCTAAAGTACCGCAAAAATTCAAATACAAGTATAAAAAAAGCCGCTGCCTTTGCTGTATAACATAAAGGCAGCGGCTTTTTTGAGAATAAATATGGCTTAAACGATACGCAATGTCTTTTGCTGGGCCTTTCTCAGTTTTGCCACAACCAGTAAATAAGAGGCGTCAATCCATTGCTGCAGTAGCGCATCCGGTAAACCAGCTTCGGGTAAAACTGTATTCCAGTGTGCTTTGCTCATGTGGTAACCGGGCAGCACCTGCGGGTATTGCTCGCGCAGCTCCAAAGCATGCTGTGGATCACACTTTAAATTGATGCCACCACCATAGGCCGAAAGGCTGCAGAGCGCGAACATCTTGCCACATACCTTAAATACCAGCGTATCGGCACCAAAAGGCTGTTCCTCGGTGGCACCGGGCTTTGCCAGACAATAGTCCCGGAATGCCTCAATGTGCATCGTTTAAATATGTGTGAATATAAAGTAAATAACGCCTGCCAAAAACATCAACATTGAGATTTTGTTGATTTTATGCATCGTACGCAGGTTGAAATTTGTCTTGCGATTCGGATCTTTCTTACGGAAAAAATAAGTAGCTACCTCCGAGAAATCAAATAATCCCTTCATAATAAGTGTCTGTTTTTTGTTTCAGGTTTTTCAATCGTTTATAAATAAAATATGCTTCCCCTGTTTATACTTGAAACATTTAAAGCAAAGAAAAGATTTACTTACGACACACTTTGTTTGTCTCCGGCTTTGGTATAAATAACTCTACCAACCCGATTGATATGCATCGTTAAGTCCGCTTCTTTGATGGACGCGTAAACAACCAGATCAAAGGTATAAGGTAATTCCAGCAACTCCAGCTTATCATACAAGGCCAGAAGTTCGTCGAACTTTAGCAGATTGCCTTTTAAAGCCAGGTCGATATCGGAACCAGGTTTGAAATTGCCTTTGGCCCGGGAGCCGAATACAACAGCTTCTTCCACTTCCGGAAAAGCAGCGAGCACTTGTTGTATGGCTTTTACCTGTTCCGGTTCGAGTCCGTAGGGCATCGTGGTTCTTATAAAAAAGTTGGGCCTTGCTCACCTACTACGTTCCGTTTCTAATTTGGCTGTAAGTGATTTAAACAAAGGATAATAGCGGTTAAGTATAGCTGCTGCAATTGCTTTGGCTGTATCTTCATCATAGGTATGAGAAGTAAGCTCGCGGCTTTTTTTCATGGCCATCCAGCCATTCCCATCTTCGATGATGCCATTCTTAAAAGCCTGTTCTATGACCGGCCGCGGCCCTTTCACATCAACATATCCTATATATTCCAGAAAGTCCTGCAGTGTTTTCCAGGCCAGTTCATAGGTATATTCAAAGCGTTGTATAAGTCCTTCCCTTTCCAGATCAGAATAGGAGCCTAATTCAACGGCCTTTTCAAGTTGGGTAAAAGCTTTATTGAGGTTTGTAAACCGTTGCTGCCACCGAATGTCCTGCGTCATGAGCACAAGTTATAGAATAACTTTCAGAAATTAAAAGCAGGTAATGCATAACAAAACTACATCTCTACCTGCACCGGCTCAATCCACCTGGCATCCTCGCGTATCAGGTTGATAAGCTCGTCTACGGCACGGTCGGCAGGAACAGCTTTCTTTATTACATTCTGACCGCGGTACAGGGCAATTTTATCTTTGCCCACACCCACGTAACCATAATCAGCGTCGGCCATCTCGCCAGGACCATTTACGATGCAGCCCATAATGCCTATTTTTACACCTTTCAGATGGTCGGTGCGCTTGCGAATCAAGGCAGTAGTTTCCTGCAGATCAAACAAGGTGCGGCCACAACTGGGGCAGCTGATGTACTCCGTTTTGCTCATACGCGTACGGGCCGCCTGCAGTATGCCAAAGCTTAAGTTGTTGAAGGTTTCAATTGTCTGCAGCCAGTCGTTTTTCTCCTGATCCGGCAACAGTTCGGTGCTCAACATAATGCCATCGCCGAGTCCGTCTATCAGCAAACCGCCTACATCGGTGGCTGCGTATAGTTGTACTTCATCGGAAGTCAGCTGTCCGTATTCACGTTTGATGACGCATGGGTTTTGCACACCGTTGTTCATCAGCCGGAAAAAGCATTTGCGCAGTTCCGGCATAGCGTGTTCGTTTTGCGTTTGCAGCAACAGCACCGCCGTGGCGTCCTGTTTCAGGCGTTCCATTAATATGGCATCCAGGTCGTGCACCGTCAGCAGTACAAAATTTAGTTTCGGATGTAGATCTGTAGTGGACATATATTGCCCTGCGTTCAGCAGCGGATGGCGATCTGTGCGTTGTTCGGCCTCCAGCCAGGCCTTATAGTCCACAATTTCTTTCAGGCCGTTGGGCAGCATAAAACTAATTGGGTTATTGCCGGTATAAATATAGTCGGTCCCCAGATCGTTCATGTTAAACTTATCGAGCAGCATCGAGTACAGGTGCCCGACACATTTCATATCGGCATACTTAATGTCAGTCAGCCGGCTCAGATCAGCTATGACGCGCGGCACGTTTTGTCCGCCGAGATTCTGTGTTTCTACTGTTTCGCGGCGATGATACTGAAAAGGATTGATGGGAATGCTACAGATGGGTTTGATTGGCTGTGCTTTTTCTGCACGTAAGGTATAGCGATCAATCAAAGCCTTGGCCACCGGCGCTTCTGCTTCCGGCGCTTCAGTCAATGACACGCGCACGGTATCACCCAAGCCATCTTCCAGCAGCGTTCCGATGCCCACAGCTGATTTTATGCGTCCGTCTTCGGCCTCCCCTGCTTCGGTTACGCCCAGGTGCAGCGGGTATGGCTGCAAACCTTCTTCATCAAGCTTTTGCACCAGCAACCGATACGCCTGCACCATTACCTGCGTATTAGAAGCCTTCATCGAAATAACAATATCGTAATAAGCTTCTGCCTCACAGATACGCAGAAACTCCAGCGCACTTTCTACCATACCCAATGGCGTGTCGCCGTAGCGGCTCAGGATGCGGTCTGACAAAGAACCATGATTGGTGCCGATGCGCATGGCTGTGCCATACTCTTTGCAGATACGCACCAGCGGCACAAAACGCTCCCGGATACGATCCAGCTCCGCCTGGTACGAGACATCATCATAATCTATAACCTGAAATTTCTTTTTATCAGCGTAATTGCCCGGATTCACGCGTACTTTCTCCACGATACGCGCCGCCACTTCAGCAGCATTCGGAGTAAAATGAATATCAGCAATGAGGGGAACATTATAGCCGCGCCGGGCCAGTTCGTCTTTTATATTCTTTAAGTTTTCAGCCTCTTTTATACTTGGCGCAGTAATACGGATATACTCGCAGCCGGCCTCAATCATGCGGATGCATTGCGCCACCGAGCCCATAGTATCCATTGTGTCCACAGTGGTCATGGATTGCACCCTTATCGGATAATCACCGCCCACAGGCACGCCGCCAATGTTGACTACGCGCGTTTTTCTGCGTATATATGCTGTAAGGCTGGGGCAATAAATTTTATTCATAAAACGTGACCGGAAGCTGTAGTATATTTAACTAAAGTATAAGCAGCTTTGTTCAAAAAGCAGGCTGCGTAAAGTTAGCATCATTATTTTAAATCGCTGATGCTGCCTGCTGCAATTTATACCGTGCAGTTTATATTGAATCCTAAGTAGCAGACGCGAACTATTTTGTAAAAGATAAATGGCCCCAAAAGCATTGATTATACTTGGCAGTGCACGCAAAGGTGGCGATACTCAAAAGCTTGTCAACAGGTTGTTTAACAAAGAGAATGCAACAGTCCTTGATCTGCTGGACTACCATATTTTCCCTTATAACTATGGCGGCGTATACCCGAAAGAGGATAGTTTCTTATTATTGATCAATCAGATGCTGAAACATCAGAAAATAATATTTGCCACGCCGGTTTACTGGTATGCCATGAGCGGCCTGATAAAGACTTTTTTTGATCGGATGACAGATGTAGTAACTATCCAAAAGCAGTTTGGTCGAAAAATGAATGGCAAAGAAGTTTATCTTGTGTCTGTTGGCACAGATGATGCACTTTCGCAAGGATTTGAAGTTCCGTTTCGATTAACTGCTGCCTATTTCGATATGAATTTTATTGCCAGTTACTATTGTAGAACAGATAAAATAGCGATAGAAAGAAAAGAAAAGCATGATTTTTTACGAAACTTCATTTAACTCTAAAGCAAAGTGCAAAGATATGATTCCAATCAATACCTTCCTCCCTAAAGAACCATCTTATAAATTACAACCGCTGCAGCGCTGGAGCAGGCTCCGGCAGGTGCAGTTGCGTGAGGCCATACTTGTTACCAAAGATACAGTTACAGATTTTTTGAAGCGGCAGGCGGAGCGCGGCAACTGGCAAGACATTGAGCAGGTGCTAAAAGGAAAACCGATGACAAAAGCCGGTAAGTTTTTGCTGAAGGAGTTGCGTGGTAATATCGCCACTAACCTGATTCTGCGATTGGGCCTCCGCCGGGTGATTGCCGTTGGTTTAGCAGCCATTTTACTGCCGCTTATACTGGCAAAAATAACGCAGGAGGTTATAACACGGGTAAAGCGGCAGCCAGCAGACCCACATTCGGAAGTATAAAATAACAGAAAAACTTACCCGCCTCTCCTGTTTCCAGGATTAGCAGCTTTCAAAGTTCCCGCTTTGCCTGCTCCACATAATTTTGCAGTTTCGGGAAAAAGGCAGCGAAATCGGCTGCATATAAATCGTAGTTTGCGCAAAGCTCCTCCGCTCCGGTTTCCATTCCGGAAACAAACGTTGTGCGCCGGCTCATCCCACCCAAAGCCTTTTCTATGCCTTCGATGGTAGCATAAGAAAGCAGCCAGTTGTATTGCACCATGTGCGGAAAAAATGCCTGCACCCGGGGCGGCAGCAAGTCTAATCGCCGGTTAATTAAAGTATAAATACGGCGTGTATACGTTTCCAGCGGCTCCTGCGCATACTGCTCAAACTGACTGGCCAGAAAATGATCAAAGAATATATCAGAGATAACGGGAGCGAATTTTTTATACTTCGGCCGCAGCCGTGCGTTGGTTTGCGCCACTACGGTATGCGTATCGGTATAGGTGTCGATGAGGCGGTGCAGCCGGATGCCTTTGGCGATGCCTGCCGGATAAAGCTCCATCTGCTTTCCTTTCACAGCGTCAGCTATAAAGTTACCGAACAGCAGGTCTTCTGCTTCGCCTGATAAAAATGCATGAGCCAGAAAATTCAAAATAGTAAGTTTAAAATCTGAGAATGTATTAAGTTAAATATGAAGTTATAGTATTTAGTAGAAGAACATCTATCCAAACGTCCTCCATACTTACAGTAATGTTAATGGGAAAGTATAAACAAAGATGATTTATAATTTGTTTATACTATAAAATAAGGCTCCGGCCGCTGCTGCCCATGTATAAACCCTGAACTGGCAGGCACCGTAATCTAAAACTATACACAAGAAATAAAGCTATGAATAACGACCAAAATACACAGGAAAATCTGGAGAAGCTAGTAGACAGTATCAAAGACATTGACATTGCCATGATGAGCACCATCGACAACGATGGCAGCATCCGCAGCCGGCCCATGCAAACGCAGCAGACAAAAGCTGATGGTCAGATATGGTTTTTTACGGGCCATGAATCAGATAAAACGCATGAGTTGAAGAACGATGCTCATGTGAATCTCAGCTATGCCAGCCCCGATGATAACTTGTATGTATCTGTGTCTGGAAAGGCAACGCTATCTACGGACAAAGCAAAGATTGAGGAGTTGTGGACCCCGGCCATGAAAGCCTGGTTTCCTGAAGGCAAAAATGATCCTAATATTGGACTGATTAAAATAACCATTGACAAGGCGGAGTATTGGGATTCGCCGAGCAGCACCATGGTACAACTTTATGGTATGGCCAAAGCTGCCCTTACTGGTGAAAGGCCTAATATAGGCGAAAACAAAAAAATTAATTTATAAGTGATTTTTGAAGCCTAGTATAAATTTAAGTCTTTATAAAACAGCACCTGCCGGATTTACCTGAGCAGGTGCTGTTTTTACTTTTAATCACCTGCCAGCTTATTTGTCCGGGCAGGTGGTTTAGTATGATTTGCTGACTATCTTCATCCATTAAAAAACAATTTATACTTTGCCACATACCACTGCATCAGCCCGGCTTACAACGCTCACAATTTTTGGAATCCGGAGCGGTCATATCCGCTGGGGCCTGGCGCAGATGGGGACTTCGGTGCCGCATTTACGGAAAGTATCAGGCTTACTGTTTTTTAAACTGCTGGGTAGTGGTTATGGCAAAGGCTTTAGCATCAAACCAAATTTTCGTCGATATGGCCTTATTTGCACCTGGCATAGTGAAGAAGCTGCGGATGCATTTTTAAATTCATCGGATCTGATGCAAACCTACCAGCGCCATACCGACGAAATCTGGACAGTAAAGCTGCTGCCTTACCAGGCGCATGGGCAATGGGATGGACAGGAACCCTTTGCACCAATGCTGACAGAGAAATATAGCAGCGGCCCGGTCGCTGTACTGACACGGGCAAGTATAAACTGGCGGGCGCTGCCGGGCTTCTGGCGATTTGTGCCCCGCACCAGCAAAGCGCTTGATGCTGCCCCGGGGCTTATCTGCTCCATCGGTTTAGGTGAGCTTCCTTTGGTAAGGCAGGCAACTTTCAGTGTATGGGAATCGGAGGATGCGATGAAGCAGTATGCCTACCGCAATACATTGCACCAAGAAGTAATGCGGCGCACCCGCTCCGAAAACTGGTATAGCGAAGAACTTTTTGCACGCTTCAAACCCGTTAAAAGTATCGGAACCTGGGCCGGAAGCGATCCGCTGGCACATTACCTGCCGGAGCAGCAACTGGAAGTAAAAACAAAGTTTATTTAAGCATTAAGGCGTATAATTTTTAAGCGCCTCCTGTAAACGGCTGTTTAGAGCGTCGAACAGGCGATAACCGCGGCTTAGCAAACTAACCTGGTGGCCATTGAGCAAGTACAGGCTCGGGAAAGCATTGGCTTGTAAGTGGCGGGCAATCAGAAAATCCTGCTGCGTTTTCTCCAGCATCAGTTCCGAGTTAAACATTTTCAGAAACTCTTCCTCCGTTATACTAAAGCGTGTTGCAATCGCAGCCAGTATTTCGGGTTTGGTAACATCGCTGCTGCGGGCGTAAAAAGCATTTTGGATGGTCTCGGCCATGTCCAGTTCAGCTTCAGGTTTTAGATAGCGCATAGTTACCACCGCACGGCAGGCAGGTTCGGTATCGTATATAAAGTCATTGTGCTCCAGCAGTGTATACTCAAAGGGCTGTTCTGTAGCCTTTTCAACTTCCTGCCAATGGTGCCGGATGGTGTCTATTGTTGTTGCATCCATCGGTTTGGTAGTGCCGGGGCGCAGGCCACCCATTATGAGTTTAAAATTTAGCTTATCCTGCTGCGCCTGCTTTAGTTTTTGCAGTTGCGGCGCAAAACCATAGCACCAGGAGCACATCGGATCCATCACATAAATCAGGTGCGGCACATCCAGCAAATCGTATTGTTCCATTATCTATCTTGTATGTTCTGGAATTACAGGTATGGCTCCTGCACATCCGTATCAGTTATAAAAAAGCCTGCCAAAATTACTTAACACACCGCATTAGTTTCTTGTAATCTGTTAAGGTGTCAGGAGGGCTTCAAGAAAGCCGACATCATCATCCTTCTGCTTAAACACAGCGAGCGGAATATCCATGTCGTGGCGCAGCACTTTTTCGGTTACGCTGCCCAGCACAAAATAAGCCGCTGCCGTTAATCCTTTTGCCCCAATCACGAGCAAATCCGTACCGGACCGCTTTGCCTCCAGCACAATCAATTCACCAATGTTTACATTATGCTCCTGCCGCACAAGTTTAAGCGTGGCTACCTTTTGCAACACCGGAAACTGCTGCAACAGCTTTTCATATTTCTTTGCTGCGAAGCCGCGCATCCGCTCATCAAAAGCCTCATAACTCATGCCCAATGTGCGGTAGCCGGTGGGCACCTCATATACATGCAGGCATATTAATTCCGCTCCGGAAGGCTTCACAATAGATTCCAGCAGCCGTTCGAGTGCTATGCGGCTATAGTCTGAAAAATCTATACTGATGACAATGCGGCGCAGAATGGGGGCAAACATCTCCGGCACAAACAGCATTGATAACCGGCCGGCCCGGAGCAGTTTCTGGGCCAGTACTCCACTACTATGCAGGCGCAGTTTCCGGCCAACCAGCATCAGGTCAATCTGCTTTATTTTTGACCATTGCAAAAGCTCCTTCAAAGGCGTGCCCTCCCTTACCAGAACCTCTATTTCAGTACTTTTATTATCTTGAAACGCCTCCTGCACCTTCTCGCTTATCCGCCGCTTCATGATCTCATCAGTGGGTGCAGTCTCCGGCTCCAGTCCCTGCAGCAGTTCCTCGGGCAGGTCCAGGCTTTTCTCTACATGTATAAAATATACTTTAGAAACACCCAACTGCCGGCACATAAAAGCCGCATACTTTATGAGGGTAACATCCATATCGGATAGGTCGAGACCCACCATCAATCGGTTCAGTGTATTCATAGTATAGGTTTTGATTCAGGCATTTTCTTCGCCCCGGCTTTTGCCTCAGGTAAATACAGGTTCTGAATATTCTACGATAATTACCCTATTTTCCTTTGCAATTTCGCCCGATTCCTGAATTTTCCTATATTTTAGCTCAGATTGAAGTATAAAAGTTTACTTCAGGAGGAGAATTGATTTATACAGGATAGGAAGAAAGCTATAAGTATAATCTACTTCCTGTCAGGTATGGCTGGGATTCGGATACTGCTTAAATGGCCTGACCGACTCGGCATAGGTATGGAAAGCATCAACAAAAGTAGTCTCTTGCCTGGGATAAGAAAGCGCCGTAAGGCGGCCGCCGAAAACGCAGCCTGTATCAATGTTTATAGTATTATTGCGCCATTTTGGCTCCCATACCGGCGTATGGCCATATACCACAACGGCTTTGCCACAATAATCTGCAGCCCAGTCAAGGCGTACGGGCAGGCCTTTCTCATCATTTTTGCCATTAACAGGCCCATAGAGGCACAGCGCCCGTACGCCTTTTGAACTGCGCCCGTGCTGGTGTTCCTCCAATCCGGCATGGGCTACCACCAAACGCCGTTCATCCAGTATTATGTGGTAGGGCAGGCTGCTGAGAAAAGCTTTTACACGCGCATGAAAGTTTATATCGTAAGTTGATAGCTGCGCAACAGTCAGATCCAGACCGTGGCGCACTTGTACCTTGTGGCCCAGCAGCAAGCGGTATAATTTGTCGTCGTGGTTGCCGGCAACGCAATAAGCCAGCCCCTGCGCCACCATGTCCATCACCAGTCGCAGCACCTCTGGGGAATCAGGGCCGCGATCTACCAGATCTCCTACAAATAAGACTTTAAAATTTTCTGGCGGACTTACCTCGTATCGCTGTTGCGCCTCATTAAACATTACCTCATAATCCAGCTTGCGCAGCAAAGCCAGCAGTTCCTCCATACAGCCGTGTACATCACCGATAATATGAAAGGGGCCATACTCATGCATCAGATTCTGATAATCTAATCGCTTGTCAGCTTCATTTCCCATAGGTATCCTTTGAGGCTTTTATTACAAAACTATGCTTACAATAACAGGCAAAAGCTATTTCTTGTTAAGTTCAGGCCCATTATTTTCTGTGAATATATGCAAAAGTATATCAGATAAAGGTTGAATCAGGGGCACAGTATCACTAATTTTGCAGCATAAGGCTAAACCCGCAAGATGGCCATACTCAGAAATGCCTTACTATAAAAGATACAAGATTCCGCTTCTCTGGCTTCGACGCCATACTTCCAGCCGGGAGTTTATGCTCCTTTCAAGTGCTTTAGTAGGATTTACTGCAGGTATAGCAGCCGTTATTCTTAAAACATTTGTGCATTACCTGTTCGTAGTGCTGGCTTACAGTGGCCACCTGCTCGACAAACCCGTGTGGCTTATCGTTTTGCCCAGCATCGGTATTTTACTTACGGTGCTGGTGGTGCAGCTATTTTTCAGGGGCAAAGTAGAGGGCGGAACAGCGGGCATCCTTTTCAGCATTTCGCAAAAATCCAGTATCATACGCCGCAGCAAAATGTATTCATACATTGTTACAAGCGGCATTACGGCAGGCTTTGGCGGTTCAGCCGGTCTGGAGTCCCCGATTGTAGTTACGGGCGCTGCCATCGGTTCCAATTATGGCCGCTCGTATCACCTCAACTACCGTGAGCGCACCTTGCTGCTGGCCTGTGGTGCGGCTGCGGGCATTGCCTCTGTATTTAATGCACCTGTAGCGGGTGTGCTCTTTGCTATTGAAGTGTTGCTCACGGACATCAGCATCTCTGCCTTTACTCCGCTTATTGTGGCGGCAGTAGTCGGCACACTCTGCTCCAAGCTTATTTTAGAGGAAGACCTGCTCTTTTTCGTAAACAAGATTGTTCCCTTTGAGGCTACCAACATTCCATTTTATGTTTTACTGGGCGCGCTCACCGGCCTCGTCTCCGTTTATTATACCCGCACCGTGCATCGGATTGAGGAAGCCTTTGAGCCGCTTGCCAACCAAGTATACAAACGCGCACTGGTTGGAGGCTTGTGCCTGGGGCTGCTCATTATGCTGTTTCCGCCTCTTTTCGGGCAGGGTTACGAATCCATTAAACTGCTGGAGCAGGACAAGGCGGATCTGTTGCTGAGAGAAAGCTGGCTTTCATTTTTTGGCTCAAACGAGTGGCTGGTGCTTTGCTTTACGGGTGCTCTGATGTTGGTAAAAGTTATTGCATCTACTTTAACGATAGAGGCAGGCGGTAAAGGCGGTAACTTCGGCCCCTCTATGTTTGTGGGCGCTTACGCCGGTTTTTTCTTTGCAAAGCTTATAAACCTGCTTCATATCGGCGACGTGCCTGTGAGCAGTTTTACGATGGTAGGTATGGCCGGTATCCTGAGCGGCGTGATGCACGCCCCGCTGATGGGCATCTTCCTGATAGCTGAAATTACAGGCGGTTATACTTTAATGATTCCGCTGATGGTGGTGTCGGCTACATCTTATGCGGTGGTGAAATATTTTGAACCTTACTCGTTGGAAGCCAAAAAGCTGGCGCAGAAAGGGCAGCTGCTCACCAGCAACAAAGACAACACTGTACTGCAGATCATGAAAATCCGCCCCCTGATCGAGTCTGAATTTCAGCTGGTAGCGCCTGATGCCTCGCTCCGTGAGCTGGTAGAGGTGATAGCGCATTCCAAAAGAAATATTTTCCCGATCGTTAGCGCAAAAGGTAGGCTGGAAGGCATTATTCTGCTGGAGGATATCCGGGAGATCATGTTTAAAACGGAGCGTTACGACACCGTAAAAGCAAAAGAACTGATGGTGAAGCCGCCGGATGTGGTGCAGCATGATGACAGCATGGCCGTGGTAATGAAGAAGTTTGATGAAACCGGCGCCTGGAACCTGCCTGTGCTGGAAGGAGAATTATACCTGGGCTTTGTATCAAAATCCAGTATCTTCACCAAGTATAGAAAGCTGCTGATTAAGACAACAAACGTATAGCTATAGTAGACAACACAATAAGTGAAACGATGAACTCTCCCAAATGGCTCGACCGCATCCTCTACCCTTTTGCGCACCACACGCTGCAATTGGAGGCCGGGCAAATGCATTATATGGATGAAGGTAAAGGAGAGCCAATCGTTTTTGTGCACGGCACGCCTACCTGGTCGTTTGTGTGGCGGCAGCAGATAAAATCGCTTAGCCGGGAGTTCCGCTGTGTTGCTCCTGATCACCTCGGCTTCGGCTTATCTGATAAACTAACGGATTTCAGCTATACCCCGGAAGCGCATGCCAACAACCTGGAAGAGTTCATTACGCGCCTGCAGCTCAAAAACATCACGCTGGTGGTACATGATTTCGGCGGCCCGATTGGTTTGAGTTATGCTTTACGCCATCCCGACAACGTGAAGCGTATTGTGCTGCTGAATACCTGGATGTGGAGCCTGGAAGAAGAGAAAAGAATCAGGCAGGTGAGCCGTTTTATGCGCAGTAGCATCGGCCGTTTTTTATACCTGCAAATGGCCTTTTCGCCCCGCATACTGCTGCCACAAGGTTATCACCAGCGCAAGCACTTGACCAAAGACATTCGTCGCCATTACCTTAAGCCTTTCCCCTCGGCTTCCAGCCGGTTGGGCACCTGGCGCTTTGCAGTAGCTTTACATGAGGCTAATCCATACTTTGCACAACTATGGGCGCAGCGCGGCAAACTACAGTCCATTCCTAAACTTATACTTTGGGGAGAGAAAGATAAGCTGCTGCCGTTGCACTTCTTAGATACATGGCAGCAGGCATTCCCGGAGGCGCGCATCGTCAGGTTTAAGGCCGGGCATTTTCTGCAGGAAGAGCGGGGCAGTGAGATAATAGCAGCAATAAAAGAGTTTATTGGTTAAGATGAGCAAACTGAGATGAAAATATTGCGTCTCTACAAAGGAAGGTAAAGCCATCTATACTTTACATAATTATACAAACCTGTTACTTTTTGTGCCGCTCCTGCAAAACAGCTACTACGTCTTTTAATTCCAGGCCTGTAGCTGCCAGCAGCACCAACAGATGGTACAGCAGGTCAGCGGCTTCGCCTTTCATGGTGCCTAATTCACCGGCTACGGCGTCTATTACCGTTTCTACCGCTTCTTCTCCAACCTTTTGGGCAATTTTGTTTATGCCTCTCTCAAAGAGGAAATTGGTATAGGAACCTTCTGCGGGATTGGCCTTACGCTCATGAATCACACTTTCCAGCTGCGCTAAAAACTGAAATGCTTTGATTCGGTTGGCTGTCGCTTCCTCTCCAAAGCAGCTCGTGCTGCCCGTGTGGCAGGTCGGGCCGTTGGGCTTTACTTTGATGAGCAGCGCATCCGCATCGCAATCTTCAGCTATACTTATAACTTCCAGCGTGTTGCCGGAGGTTTCGCCTTTTGTCCAGAGACGGTTTTTGGAGCGGGAAAAGAAGGTTACCAGTTTTTCCTGCTGCGTTTTATCCAGTGCTTCCTGGTTCATGTAGCCCAGCATCAGCACCTGGCCTGTTGTATTATCCTGTATAATGGCTGGTATTAAGCCGTCTGTTTTATCGAAATCTAAGTTCACCTTTTTTAATTATGAATTAATAATTACGAATTACGAATGAGGTGCAGCCTTGTGATCGTGCCTGGACGCGCTTTAATTAAATACGTACGGCGATGCCCTGTTCTTTTAAATATACTTTCAAATCCGGCACTTCCAGTTCCCTGAAATGGAAAAGGCTGGCCGCCAGGGCCGCATCAGCTTCGGCCTGCTGAAATACATCGGCAAAATGCTGCATGTTGCCTGCGCCACCGGAAGCAATGACAGGTACACTTACGGCACGGGCAATTTCTCCTGTAATATCCAGCGCAAAGCCTGCTTTTGTGCCGTCGTTGTTCATACTTGTCAGCAGAATTTCGCCTGCGCCGAGGTCTGCTACCTGTCGGGCCCAGTCCAAAGTAGCATGTGCTGTTTCTACTGTGCCGGCCCGGGCATATACTTTCCAGCCGGCAGCTTCTGTATACTTGGTGTCAACGGCCACCGTTACGCACTGGCTGCCGAAATGCCTAGCCAGTTCTTCTACCAGCCCGGGGTTTCGAATAGCAGCAGAGTTAATGGATACTTTATCAGCTCCGTTTTGCAGCAGCACTTCCACGTCGGCCACAGCGCAAATGCCGCCACCTACTGTAAACGGAATATCAATGTGGCGGGCGATGTCGCGCACGAGTGCGGCAAAAGTTTTGCGTTCTTCGTTGGTGGCCGTGATATCCAGAAAAACCAATTCATCGGCTCCCTGCCGGGCATACCATTTGGCCAGCTCCACCGGATCGCCGGCATCACGGATACTTTCAAACTGAATGCCTTTTACGCAGCGTCCGTTTTTGATGTCGAGGCAGGGAATAATGCGTTTGGTTAACATAAGAATCGCGCTAAGTCTTTAAGTTGAATCGTGCCCTCATAGATGGCTTTGCCGATGATAGCGCCTTTTACACCTATTTCTTGCAGCACTTCCAGGTCATTTATCGTTGTTACGCCGCCGCTGGCAATAATTCCGGCATCAGGCAAAGTCAGATTTAGGTGGCGATACGTGTCCAGTGACGGCCCCTGCAGTTTGCCATCTTTGCTCACATCGGTACAGATAAACAGTCTGGCGCCCGTCTGCACATAATCCGAAATAAAGTCCTGCAACGGATACTGGCTTTCTTCTGTCCAGGCGCTGATGGCGATGTTGGCGCCTTTAAAATCAGCCCCGATAATAATCTTATCTGCACCATACTGCAGCAGCCATTTTTTAACTGTTTCGGGTTCGCGTACGGCTATACTTCCGGCTGTAATCTGGTTAGCTCCTGCGTTAAAGGCCTGTGTCAGCGCCTCCTCCGATTGCAAACCGCCTCCAAAATCTATACTTAAGCTGGTATTGGCGGCTATATTTTCCAGCACCGCCAGGTTTACGGGTTTCTTCGCTCTTGCGCCGTCCAGATCTACCAGATGCAGGCGCTTGATGCCATGGTTCTCGAAGCGTTGGGCTACCTCCAGCGGGTTGCTGCTATAGGTAGTTTGCTGTGCAAAATCACCTTCCGTCAGGCGTACGCACTGGCCACCGATAATATCTATGGCTGGGATAATCTCCATCATAAAGCTAAAAAGTTTTTAAGGATTTGTGCCCCGGCAGCACTACTTTTTTCGGGGTGAAACTGCGCGGCATAGAAATTCTTATACTGCAAAGCAGCCGAAAATGGCTCAGGGTAAGCCGTTTGCGCAATAGTAAATTCTGAAACCGGTACATAGTAGCTGTGCACATAGTATACATAATCCTGCTCCTTTATACCCTGGAACAAGGGGGAATTCAGATTTTCCAGCTGATTCCAGCCCATGTGCGGCACTTTCAACGCTGTCTGGAAACGCTTTACTTCCAGCGGAATGATGTTGAGCAAATCGGTATTGCCTTCTTCGGAGTGCCGGCAGAGCAGCTGCATGCCCAGGCAAACGCCAAAAAATGGTTGTTCCAGCGTGGGCAGCAGCTTGTCCAGATTGCAGGCTTTGAGCTGCGCCATGGCTGACGAGGCCTCGCCCACACCCGGAAAAATAATTTTATCTGCCGCTTTTATACTTTCAAAATTGCTGCTCAACGTGGCCTGCACGCCCAGCCGTTCCAGCGCAAACCGCACCGACTGCACATTGCCCGCCTTGTAATCAACTATAACTACATTCATTTTTACAGACGTTAGATTTTAGACATTAGACAGAAGACCTTTCATGGTATGATTTCTCCGATTCAAACCCGGCGGATTTAAAAACCTGCCGGGTTTATACATTAATAAAAAAGCCTGGCTCGGTTTGGAGTCAGGCTTTAGGATATATACGTTTATGCTTTTAGCAAATCCATAGGCAAGTGGCTCCGAAACAATTGTGTCGTGCATGATGATGATGCTTATGAGCCAGTGTGCCTTTCATGTGAGCAAATATAAGCTATCGGCGGTTTAAAGTATAGTTAAATCTGAAAAAGTTTAAGCAGCGGCTACAACAGCGTTCCGCTCAGCAGCGATGCGGCTATGGAAAAGTATATAACCAGCCCGGTTACATCTACCAGCGTGGCCACAAAAGGTGCCGAGGAGGTGGCAGGATCAAGGTTGAGTTTCTGAAGCAGAAAAGGGATCATAGAACCTGACAGCGTTCCCCACAGCACAATGCCTATCAGCGAAAAACCTACCGTTAAGCCTATCAGCATAAAATGTTCGCCATAGTTATATATCCCGACATACTGCCACGTAACGATGCGCAGCAAGCCAATAGTGCCCAGTATCAACCCGAGCAAAAGGCCCGAAAGCACCTCTTTCCGCATGACGTACCACCAATCTGATATTTTAAGTTCGCTGATGGCCATGGCGCGTACAATAAGTGTGGCGGCCTGTGAG
>Ga0210040_10001959_pt1 | contig 29945 bp, 23 predicted proteins | sample CryGeyCG12114_NA_FD_185462 | JGI IMG/M metagenome (GOLD analysis project Ga0210040, IMG submission 185462) | Groundwater microbial communities from aquifer - Crystal Geyser CG19_WC_8/21/14_NA (SPAdes) (version 2) | ecosystem: Environmental > Aquatic > Deep subsurface > Groundwater | place: USA...
CAGAAAGCGGAACTCCGACCGAGCAAAGGATATCGCATCTGTCTTCTCGATGCGCGATGAGCGCAGCGCCATCAGCGCCCATGTGATCAGTGGCGAGAAACAGCATTCGCTCGAGGAACTGTGAACCTCCACCTCGAGCAAGACCTAGAGCCGCAACCCCAAGCTGTGAACTTGGCATGTACATAGTCTCTCCTACCAATCGTCCGCGCTCGGGCTTCGTCGTCCCAATATGGGACATGCTGAATGGCCCCTTTCCTCGCTAGCCAGAATTTTGTCGTGTTTCCATAGGCCTAGCTGCACCCTTTCGTGATTACCCCGCAAAAGCAATGATTTATGCCAATAATAAATGTTATTGGACCTCTTTGTAGAGCTGTGTTTGGTCGAAAAATCGGCACGGTTGGTCGGCTTTCGAGTGATTCTGGGTAGTTGGTGATTCGCGGCGGAGACCGATTCGCGGAGCTCAGCCGGCCTTGATCACCGTCTGCGGCAGCGCTTTGTCGGCCAGCAGGATGCAGACATTGCGCTCATTCCGCCGTGGTCCGGGCGGACGACCGGGGCCTATCGACCAGACGCGAACCACCGCATCTCCTGAGGCTCTTGGCAGAACGAGGCGCCTGATTTTTGCAGCCGCCCGCCCTCGGACATGGCGGCGTGGGCAAAGGGGCCGCTTGCCTGGTGGTGGATGAGACATGGCAAACGTAACATTCCCACTGACAGCGCGCTTCTTGAAGATGGCATTCGGCGCTCGCGGCTATAAGACGCAGAGAGTCAGAACTCAGCGGCAGCCAGGGTAGGAGAATGAACGGGATGCGCATCGTGCCGATTTTGGGAGCCTGCCTTCTTGGCCTGAGTCTAAGCGCGGCTGGGGCGCAGGATCAGGACCAGGACCAGGAGCCCTCCGCGCCGCCGCAAACCGAAGCACCGCAGGAGCCTGCACCCATGTCGGGGGCGGCTTTGGGGAGCGCGAGGGCCGGTCCGCAGCATGGCTTTACCGGTGCCGACCTGTTCGACCTCGCCATTGCCGCCGATCCGCAGATCAGTCCCGACGGACGCTTCATCGCCTATGTCCGACGCTCGAATGACATCATGTCAGACCGTGCGGTGAGCACGCTCTGGCTGATTGACACTCGCACCGGCGTGGAAGTCCCGCTCGCGGGCGCCGATGGCGATGCCTTCTCGCCGCGCTGGTCGCCCGATGGGGAGCGGCTGGCCTATGTGTCGACACAAGGCGGCAGCCCGCAGCTATGGGTGCGTTGGATGGAGGGCGGTGAGGCGCTGCGGCTGACCGGCCTGCCGACCAATCCTTCAAGCATGGCCTGGTCACCCGATGGCCGCGCCATCGCCTACACCATGTTCGTGAAGGACGAGGGGCTCAAGCTCGGCTCGGCCCCTCAGGAGAAGCCCGAAGGCGCCGAATGGGCCGAGCCGCTCGAGATCTATGACCTGCTTACCTATCGGGCCGACGGGGCAGGATACCTGGAACCCGGGTTCGAAAAGATCTTCCTCGTCCCCGCCACGGGAGGCGCGCCGCGGCAGCTCACCTTCGGGCCTTACCATGACAGCGGACCGGTGAGCTGGTCGGATGACGGGCGCACGATCTATTTCGGCGCGAACCGCAAGCCCGATTGGCAGATCGATGCCCAGGAATCAGAGATACACGCACTCGATGTCGCGAGCGGAGCGATCACGACCCTCACGCAGCGCAACGGGCCCGACTTCAACCCCATTGCCTCGCCCGACGGGCAGCTGATTGCCTATCTCGGCTTTGACGATGCGCTGCGCGCCTACGAGCGGCACGAGCTCTATGTCATGGATCGCGATGGATCGGGCGCGCGCAGCCTCACCGCCGAGTGGGACTTCAGCCCTGACGCGATCACCTGGGATGCGGATGGGCGCGGTATCTACGCCCAGTATGACGAGCGTGGAGAAACCAAGGTCGCGCGCATTGAGCTCGACGGAACAGTGCGCGACGTCGCCAGCGGCCTCTCGGGCGGCGGGCTCGACCGGCCGTACACCGGCGGCAGCTTCAGCGTGTCGCAGGACGATGCGATCGCCTTCACCGGCGGCACCGCCACCCGGCCTGCCGAGGTGCAGCTCACCCGCCGCGGCGAGGCGGAGATGTTGACCGACCTCAACCAGACGATGCGCATGGTAAAGTCGCTGGGCGAAGTGCGCCGGATAACCGCCGCATCCAGCCATGACGGCATGGAGATCGAGGGCTGGCTCACCCTGCCCCCGGGCTATTTGGAAGGCACCCGCGTGCCGCTGATCCTTGAAATCCATGGCGGGCCGTTTGCAGCTTACGGGCCGCATTTCGCCAGCGACAACCAGCTTTACGCAGCGGCCGGCTATGCGGTGCTGTCCTCCAACCCTCGCGGCTCCACCAGCTACGGCGAGGCATTCGCCAATGAGATCGATAAAGCTTATCCCGGCAACGACTATTTCGACCTCATCAGCATCGTCGACCAGGCGATCGCGCTCGGCATCGCCGATCCGGACGCCTTGTTCGTGACTGGCGGATCGGGCGGCGGCGTGCTGACCAGCTGGATCGTGGGCAAGACCAATCGCTTCAAGGCGGCGGCGACGCAGAAGCCGGTCATCAACTGGACCACACAGGCGTTGACATCGGACGGGCCGGCCACGTTCGGCCCGTACTGGATCGGTGCGCAGCCCTGGGAGGATCCGGACGCCTATTGGGCGCGCTCGCCGCTCTCGCTGGTCGGCAATGTCGAGACGCCGACGCTGGTCGTGGTCGGCACCGACGATTATCGCACGCCCGTCAGCGAATCCGAGCAGTATTATACTGCGCTGCGGCTGCGCGGAGTGCCGACCGCGCTCGTCAAGGTGCCCGGCGCCAGCCATGGCGGCATCGCCTCCCGCCCATCGCAGAGCGCGGCCAAGGCGGCGGCCATCCTGGCCTGGTTCGATCGGTACAAAGGCGGTTGGACGCGATCCTCCCCGGAAGCGGTCGGAAACGACTGAGGAGTCAGGCGAGACCTTTCGCGATGACGAAAGGCGCGGCACCAGACCCAGTCGTCAGGCGAAGCGTGTCGGCCTGATTGTTTGCAAGGGGCGAGGAAGGTGCAGCACATCCCACTGCCCCGTATACATGGCAGAGCTGCGAGTGTGATGTCTCGCTACCTGCCCTTCCGATGACCAAGCCCCCACGTGGTTGCGCCTGTGCAGCGCTGCTGCCGTAGTGGGTGGGGCTTAACCATCTCGAGAACGTCTTCCAAGGCTCCTGCTGATGTCCGGAAACGATGCAAGCCCACTGGCGCCAAGCGCGGGCGACCAGCAGGCTGATCTGCGTAGGCTCCATATCGTGGTCAGGGGTCCGCAGAATGGAACTTAAGTGCGCTTGCAGCCGGACATGCCTCAAGATGTCAGCAGATCCCGGAGCCTAGCCGCGGACCTTTTCTTCAGATCTATGACGGAGAAAGTCCGGGTGAAGGGATCAGGTCTACAAAGCGATCAGAATGTCGCGGGTGGGGTTGGAATGACGGGCGAATGGCTTTGAATTCGAGATACAAGCGCAGCCGGCAGAGCACCGCTTTCCATCGTGGCCCCATCTTTGACCACAAGTGATACGCTGGAGAGGGTGCAACTCGATCCAAGCACCCGCGCGCTCATGTAGCGCGAAGCGCGGTAGCGCAGAGAGTATGGTGCGCCTCGGCGAAGATGTTTCGAACCGATTGTTCCGGACGCTTGAGGACTGGAACCGCTGTCTGATCGACACGTCGCTCGGCCCAAAGCCCGGCTAAACCAGTCACCTAGCGGCTAACTGCCGCCCAAAATCGCAACCTTACGCCGTGCAGCCTGCATCCCCCCGGATGCAGGCTGTTGTCGTTTAAACCCCTTCGCATCAGAACCATGTCAGACGAACGCTCCTTCAGGCGGCCAGCGCCATTCTCGCTGCGCCTGACGCCAGAGGAGCGTCTTCAGTTGGAGCGGGATGCCGGGCATCTCTCCGTCTCCGCCTATGTGAAGTCCCGCTTGTTCGATGGCACTGCCGCCCCGGTTCGGTCTCGTGGCCTGCATCCTGTCAGGGATCGTGCGGCTCTTGCAAAAGCGCTCGCAAAGCTCGGGCAATCCCGTATCGCGAATAATCTGAACCAGCTTGCCCGCGCAGCCAATGTCGGTGCGCTCGATCTGACGCCGGAGCTGGAAGCCGAGCTGCACGAGGCCTGCGCCGCCGTCGCCGAGATGCGCGCCCTGCTGGTTCAGGCCGTCGGCCTCTCGGAGGGCCGGTCATGATCCTCAAGGCCAGTCAGCGCGGCGGCGGTAGAGACCTGGCGGTTCATTTGCTCAAGCCAGAGAACGAGCATGTCAAAGTTCATGAGGTCCGGGGCTTCTGCTCTGAAGATGTCCGTGGAGCCTTCAAGGAAGCCCAGGCCATCGCCCGTGGCACCAGATGCCAGCAGTACCTCTTTTCCGTCTCCCTCAACCCGCCGGAGACCGCCTCCGTGCCGGTCGACGCGTTCGAACGTGCGATCGACAGGATCGAGGAAGGGCTCGGCCTGACAGGCCAGCCGCGTGTCATTGTTTTCCATGAGAAGGAAGGCAGGCGGCATTGCCATGCCGTTTGGTCCCGGATCGATGCCGAGACCATGACAGCCCGGCAGATGTCGCACTTCAAGATGAAGCTGAATGCGATCTCCAAGGGCCTCTATCTGGAACATGGCTGGCAGATGCCGCGCGGCTTCATCGATAAAGAGCTGCGGGACAGAGGCAGCTTCGATCTCGCCCACTGGCAGCAATGCAAGCGCATGGGCCGCGATCCGAAGGCGCTCAAGGAAGCCATCCAGACAGCCTGGACCATATCGGACAGCAAACGGGGCTTCGAAGCAGCATTGGAAGCCAAGGGCCTGTTCCTCGCCCGTGGCGATAGACGGGCTCATGTCGCCGTCACCTATGAAGGGGAGGTTCTCTCCCTATCCCGGATGACGGGACAGAAAACGAAAGACATCGCCGCCCGGCTTGGAAAACCGGATGAATGCCGCAGCGTCGAGGAGACAAAGCAGCATATCGCGGCGACCATAACGCCGAAACTCCGGCACCTGCTGAACGACAACGAGCGTGCAAAGCTGGACGCCATGCAGCCACTGGAGGCCAAACGGCTTGCTATGCGAGACCGGCACCGCGAGCATCGGCAGGAGCTAAACGAAGCTCAAAGCCAGCGGAGCGAAGCGGAAGGCAAAGCCAGAGCAGCAAGGCTGCGGAAGGGTATGGCCGGTCTTTGGGACCGGCTAACGGGAAGGCGCAAAGAGACGCTGCGGCAGAACGAGGCGGAAGCTCTCGAATGCCGAAGCCGCGACCGGGTCGAGCGGCATGACCTCATCCGCGATCAGCTGACCGAGCGACGAGGACTTCAGCGAGAGATTGTTGCTGTCCGTAGCCTGTTTGCCGAGCGGGCCGAGGAGCTGCATCGCGATCTCGGTAGACAAGGCGCAGCGCAGCAGCCGGAAGAGAAGAGCCTGAGCGAGAGCTTCAATAGTGCGGCGGATGCGGAATCATCTGCTCCAGTCGCGACGATGCCGCGCATTCTTCGTGGTAGGTCTTCCGGCCAATCACATGATCGTGGAGGGCCGGAATTGTGATTGCTCTACGCTCGTCAGCTCCGGGCCATCTTAGGTGGCGCGGCTAAGTTATAGCTTGTGCTCCGGCCTCCCGCTTCGCCTTTTATCAGAATTCCGCGTTGAACGAGATCATCGATATCGCGGGCGGCCGTATCCTGTGAGCATTTCGCGAGCTTTGCCCATTTAGATGAAGTCAGCTTTCCTTCGAAACCGTCCATGAGCCTGTTCAGTACCTTCTGCTGGCGCTCACTGATCGGCTGTTCTTTGATCCAATCCCAGAAGCGGGCTTTCGCAATGACGGCGGACAGCGTCCCTTCAGCCCTGTCAAAAGCTCGCTCCAGGCAATCGAGAAACCAACCGAGCCATTGCGTGACATCCAACTCGCCCTTTTGTGTTTGCTCAAGCATACCGTAGTAAGCGTTGCGCTCCGCCTGTATTTGGGATGACATGCTGTAGAAGCGCTGTGCGTTGCCTTCCGAGCGCGCGAGGGCAAGGTCCGCAATGGCACGGGCGATCCGCCCATTGCCATCTTCGAACGGGTGAATGGTCACGAACCAGAGATGGGCGAGGCCGGCTTTCAGGACCGGGTCGATGGCTTTCCCTGCTTCAAACCATCGCAGGAATGCCGTCATTTCATCATCGAGCCGGTCGGCGGTGGGCGCTTCATAGTGAATTCGTTCGCGCCCGATCGGACCGGAGACGACTTGCATCGGGCCTGAGTTTTTATCCCGCCAGCCGCCGACGATAATTTTGGTCATGCCACTCCGCCCCGTCGGAAACAGCGCGGCATGCCAGCCAAAGAGCCTCTCCGGATCGAGCGGCTTGTCGTATCGTTGCGTCGCGTCCAGCATCATTTCGACGACGCCTTCGACATCGCGTTCGGCTGGAACAAGCCCTGCGATATCCATGCCAAGGCGGCGGGCAATCGATGAGCGGACCTGATCCTCGTCGAGTTCCTCACCTTCAATTGCGCTAGATTTGACAACGTCTTCGGTCAGCGTCCGCAGCATGGCTTCGTCGCGGAGAGGAAAGCCGAGCGCCTCCATATGGCCGATCAGTCGGCCCTGACGATGTCGGACATGCGCGAGCTTGGTCGCGAGTCTCGCATCATCCCACCGAAATTCGGGCCAATCTTCACGTTCATGTATGTAGGTCATAATCTCCGCACCTCTTGCGGAGATTATATCAGTTTTTCTCCGCACTCTGCAACCATAATCTCCGCAGGACATGCGGAGATTAGCTGCGATATTCTCCGCAAACTTAGCCTTCCTGGCTGCCGACGAACTCCGCCAGATAATCCGCCGCTGCCTGTGCCTTGCTGGCCGCCGTGAAGATGGCGCGGGAGTCAGACTTCAGGACCTTCAGCCATGAGTCGATATAAGGCGCATGATCAGTTCTCGGTTCGCTCGGCAAACCCAGCTGTCCGGCGATGAAGGCCGCGCCTAGCTCGGCGACCAGTTCCTCGATCGCATAGCTTTCCGATCCGAACCGGCCTGAGAGGTCACGATCCAGCCGATGCTTCGCCCCGCTCCAATGGGTCAGTTCATGCGCCAGAACGCTGTAATAGCCCCTGGCCTCCCTAAACCTGCGGAACGGCACCATTTCCACTCGATCTTCGCTTGGGATGTAGCAGGCGCGTGCGCCGTCGCCGATCCTGGCCGGAATGGCTGCGAAGAACGCTTCGGCTTCCGCAATACGTTCCGCTTCCGGCAGCTGCGGTACAGCAGGTGCCTCGTAGCCGTCCACCTGCTCGGCATTGAACACGTTATATGCTCGCGCCACGAACCGGGCGCGGTTGCCTTCCTCCTCGCTGCTTCCTGCTGCCTGCTCGCCGTCCTGTCCTTCGTTAAGGTTCTTCCAGAAGAATACAGATGCGCTCTTCTCGCCCTTCCGGACCTGCGCGCCCTTTTCCTGCCATTGCTGGTAGGTGGCCCAGGTGCCGCTGCCGTATTGCTTCGCCTCCGCGATCATCCAAAGCGTGATCACGTTCAGCCCTCGATAGCTGCGCCCGCTGGTGACATTGACAGGGTTGGTGATGTCGGCCCGTGCCCGGTGCCAGGGCATGTTATAGAGCCCGGCCCCTTCCTCGATTGCTGCTACGATCTGATTGGTGATGGTCTCGTAAATGGTTGCTTTCATGGTCTTCTCTCCTCGGAGCTTGGGTTCGGTCATGAACCCTTGCCCATCGGCGAGATCGGGGGAGGCAAGATGCAAGCCGCCACGGCCGGAGGGGGATCACCCGGCCTGCACGGAAAGCTTCTGCTTGGAGGAAGGCCGGGGACACCGGCATTGGCCCGAAGGCTCGGGCTTGTATCGCGCCAGGGGCAGAGCCCCTTAGTACTTCCCTTATTTGCGATAAGGATCGTTACCCAATGGGCCGAGATCGTCGGGCGCAGCCCGGAAGCTCGGGGCGGAGCGCCAGCGGAGCTAGAGCCCGACAGCGAAGGCGGGTCGCCCGGCTATCGTTGAGCTGAGTGCTACTTTACGAGGAGTTTAATCTGCTTGAGAGACGACCTCATAATCCCAAGAGTGATGTGAGGATAGGAACTCGCTGCCACCTTCGCGGTCGGTCAGCTTCGCATATATCCAAAACTTAGTTCCAACGGGATAGTTACGGCTTAACCCCTTAGAGCACCTCACTCTCAAGGAGGTGGGATAGGCCTGCCCAGCTATAGGTCTAATGTGTACTTCGCCGTGAAGGCCAGAACCTGACTCGCGATAACTCTCTACCATCACTCTAACAGTCGGCTCAGCAGGCTTTCCCATTTCGACGTCTAACCGCCATACTGCTGTAACAAGAAGTCGAGCGACATGTTTTCAGCGATAGCGTCATGAGGAATCAGGGCATACCGCCATGGCTTTCCGCCGTAGGACTTTGCATGGTCGGTCGCCCATCCGCACCACTGGATAGCGACGTCGCGTTTCGCAAGCACATCTTTGTCCTGCATCTGGGTCGCCATTTTTGGCTCCAGCATCAAAATGTAATCCGTAGTTTCCGCGACAAAGTCAGGCTGATACTCAAGGTGGTCGTTTCCGCTCCGATAGAACATATGAAACTGCCCCTTCGCTGGGCGCATCCATTTGAGCGATTCCCGCTCAAGGATGACTGCCAGCTTCCGCTCGGAATCCGAGTGGAACTTGGTCACAGTCGACAAGCATTTGGCGAACCCACTGAAAAGGTAGCGCGCCATGTTGCTTTTGTCGGCGGGCGGCACGCGATAATCCAGTGGAGCTTCGCGGAGCGCCGTGTAGGCGCTCTCCTTCAATTCGGTGAAACCTTGGCGCACCTCATGATGGTATTCGACTGCATCGTCTTTCCAGAAATGGTTTTGCATCTGGGCATGGACGGCGCGGGCGATTTCGCGCTGATGCAGCGCCAGAACCTGCCCTGCATCCTTCTCTGAAAGGTAGCTCAGCAGGTGGCGCACCACTTGCCCAGACAGCTCATAAAGCATGTCCGCATGTTCGTCATAGGCAATGTCGGGGAAGTCGATCAGGCCACTGACAACGTAATCCTCAAGCCGACGCTCTAGCAAATTGCCTTGCGACAAGCCGATCACATCCACCTGATCGGTCCGCAAATGCTTAGCCCATAGCTCTTCGCTCGGGGCAGGATAACGCATTCCCGATAGGTCGAGGTTGAACGGCTTGAAGCCAGCTTTCACCTCGCTCTTCGGCATAACAGTAATGCGGGGAATGTCGATGGTGCTATCTGCCATCAGCTTCGCGGTGGCTGCGATCACTGCCGCCATATCGGGCGCGGGCTTCACCACGCCCTCCAGTTCGAATTGTGCGGGCTGGTATCGGCTACGTACCTCGCGCACAATCTGCTCCTGCACGTCGGGGCGCGACAGATAGGATACGCTCGGCACCTTATCCGGCTCTCGCGCCAACTTGCGGAACGCTTCATATGCAAGGCGCGCCACGCGCATCTCGTCGGGATCGACAAAGGCGGGGGTTGGTGCGGGTCCAGCCGAGGCTACACCTTCTGCGGACTGCGCTGTTTGAAGACCAAGGCTACCCAAGATGGTCGGCGCAGAAACCACAGTGACCGTCTTGCGGGTAAAGTCGGCTTCATCGAGAATGAGTTGCTTCAAGCGGATAGGCGAATTCGGATTATTGGACTCGTCGACGATTTCTTGAAAGCGGTCATGCGCGACGATGTTCAAGCGATCTACGGCGATTACGCCAGTGCGCTTGCCATACGGCAAACGAAGCCCGCGCCCGATGCTCTGCTCGATCAACGTCCGCGCATTGGCGGCGCGCAGCGGGATGATCGTATAAAGGTTGGTTACATCCCAACCTTCTTTAAGCATATTGACGTGTATGACGATCTCGACGGGATTGTCGTTTTGCTCTACCGTGAGCAGCTTCTCGACCGTCTCCTCTTCCTTCACGCTGGAATCGACCTGAATAACCTTGTCAGCGTAACGCGTTTGGAAAAACGCATCCGACCGAATTAAACTCATCAACTCGGCGGCGTGGGTCGTATCGCGAGCAATGATTAGGACGAAGGGTTTGACGATCCGCTCGCCATTTTCGCGGGCGTAAGTTTCAAGATCGACCTTCACGCTTTCGTGCAGGCGAACGCCGTCCTCCAGCTTCATCATCTGAATGGCGTCTGGTGACTTGCCTGCCGGATTGAAATCCCTACGGGTGACGACGGCCGGTTCCTTGACGAAGCCGTCCTCCATCGCGCGCGCCAGCGGGTAGTCGAAGATCACGTTGCTGAATGGCACCGGCCCTCGCGTGCTTTCCACGAACGGTGTGGCGGTCAGTTCAAGCCCGAGAACGGGCTTCAATTCGTTGATGGCGCGCATCCCGGCGGTGGCGCGGTAGCGGTGCGATTCATCCATCAACAGCACTAAGTCGGGCAAATTAGCGAGATAGTCGAAGTAGCTCTCGCCGATTTCCTCGCGGAACGAACGGATGCGGGGGCTGCGGCCGCCACGTACCTCGGATGAGATTTTGGCGATGTTGAAGATGTTGATGGTGGTCGGGAAAAGCTGGCCGCCCGATGCAATTTGCCGTTCATAGGTCTCGCCGGTGGTCAACACGGGCGGCGAAATGGCGAACTCGGATATGCCTTTGAAGACATATTTAGGCGTGTTCGCCGTAAAGTCGGCGATCAGCTTGTTGTAGATCGTGAGGTTCGGAGCCAGAACGAAGAAATTATTGATGCCGTGCGCCAGCTTCAAATATGCGATGAACGCGCCCATGAGGCGCGTCTTGCCAACGCCGGTTGCCAGCGCGAAACAGAGCGACGGAAAATCGCGTTCGAAATCCACGACGCCGGGATACTCACTCTTGATGATGTCTAGCGCGGAAACGAGGTCGGCGTCCTTTGACGGCGGCGCGATCTCGGTTACGCGGTCAAGAATCTCTAGGCTGCGGCGCTGCGGCTGGCGCAGGCTCAGGCGGCCCGCAATCGCGTTCACATGACGAAGGTTGCTCACGCGGCATCTCCTTCATCGAAAAGATTCGACTGCGGAGCAACCGGCACGGCTTTCACCTCGGCCTGCGGAAGATTGGCGACGTTGAGGCTATAATCGTCATGTCCCCATTCGCAGCGGCTGCGGATGTGGTTCGGAATCTTACGAAGGGTCAGATTCGGCCAAAGGTCGGGATTACCCCTGAATGCAGCGCAGAGAATCAACAGCGAGTGGCCCTCGCCGACATCCTCACTCAATGCAGCCAGTTCCTGCGGTCCAAGGTTTTGCGTGGTGACGTAGATGAAGTCATTCTCCGATGAATGTCCCTGCTGCCAATAGACATCCGGGCTAGGCGCATACGTAAAGCCCTCTAGCTTACACAAGGCCTGTGCCAGCATCGGGGCATCGTACTTTTTGGATATTACGGCCCGCCCCCACTTGTCCTTTTCTAAAAGAGACGGAGCAAGTTCGTAGTAGCGGTACCCGCCACCTCCCTGCCAATCTACTAATTTACTGATGCCCCCTTGGTCTTCGCCATCGATCACCTGCTGTAAGCGAGGCACAATATGAGTTGTGCAATGGTCGCCAAGCTCCACCATGATCCAGCGTCGGCTCATCTTGTGCGCTACAGCCCCGGTAGTGCCTGAACCGGCGAACGAGTCTAATACAAGGTCTCCCGCGTTGCTAAAGTGCCGAATCATTATCTCGAGTAATGTTTCAGGCTTTTTTCCGCTGCGAAACTCGACTCCACCCTCATGGCGACAATTACCGAAGGCTCCGGCCAAGTCGTAGAAGTTTTCAATTGGAGTAGTTGTGTCCTCCTTGTTGCTTAGCTTACTAACAGGAATGCCCTGGAAGTATTTCCCTTTAGTTGCCCCCTCACGCTTCGGCCCAGTAAAATACCGATAAGGAAACTTGTCATCCCCGATGCCATAGACTTTGTATAGGACCCCCAATCCGTCTTCTGAGAAACGGCCAGTTAAGTAATCCCTAAAAAAGCGACCAGACGAGTTTCCATCTAGAATGCTTCCCGTGGCCCAGATTTCCTTCAGACCGTCGTCGGAGGGTTCACCTTTCCTTATTGTGTAATCGCCTGGTTGAAATATTACGGCTCGCTTGCCCCCGAGGATCGTCTCGGTTCCCTCCGCGTTTTCGTCGATGTAAAAAGAGAATTTCTCGTCAGATGAAGGTTTCATAGGCAGGTTTGGTTTAGCTCCAAATTCCCTGCGATAAATATGAACCATTTCGATTTGCTTGTGGAAGTCCATATCCTGCTTCAGAGTCTTCTGGGCATATCTCACCTGCACATAGAAGGTCGTGAGATAATTTGATCGTCCGAAAACCTCATCCAATAGCGCCTTGAGATAGTGACCTTCGCTGTCATCGATGTGACAACAAATGAAACCATCAGGGGTGAGGAGTCGCCTTAAGACTTCTAACCGATCGCGCATAAGACCCAGCCAAATTGAATGTTCCAGACCGTCCTCGTAGTGCTCAAACGCGTTCCCGGTATTGTAAGGCGGATCGATATAGACGCACTTTACCTGTCCCGCGTAATCCGCCTCCAGGGCCTTTAGCGCTAGTAAATTGTCACCGTGTATTAGTAAGTTGTCAAAAATATCGGATTCGCTAACACGCGACGTGGCGTGGTACGTCTTCGTGGTGTCCTCGATTAGAATGCGGGGCTCAAGCCGTGGCCGATTCTCCTTCCCAACCCAAGTTAGTTCTAGTTTTTGTTTTCTCGACATTCGATACCTTACGCGGGTTTCTTAAGCGGGTGCAGACGGCGGGTTTCGCCGCCATTGGCCCAATGGGTTCCTGATTTGTCTTTTGTTGGCCAACCGTGGTCGGGGCAGATAAGCGCGTCGGCGAGCTTCTCAACATGCTTGGCAAAATTGATGCCGTCGGTGGGGTAGAGGTCGAATGCGTTCGGGTTGAAATGAGCGCCAATTACATTGCGCGCGGCAGCAATCTTGGTGATTTCATCAAGAATGGGCTTCAGTTCGATGGCTGAGATTGCTGGCGGTGTACCCGCGCTGTGATCCAGCGATTCAACCTTCAAAGCCGCGAGTAGCTTACCGTTAATCGCGGGTAGCAAATCGCCGAGCGTGTGGATGCCTCCCGGTCGACGCGGAACGGCGCAGCCATACTTCAGAGTCAGGAAATCGAGCAGGCTTTCGAGTATGACACCTGCTTTGCCAGTAATCGACTGAACATCGGGTGGGTTCTCTCCAAGTAGCGTTTTCAGGCGCCCGATCTCCGGAATTGAGCCGCTGAGTGTCAGTCCGTGGCTAAGCGACCAAGCTGTCAATTCCACGAACTGACAAACCTGATCGGGCTTTAGCAAACCCCACCTAAATTTTTCGCGCCACGGGCGGTAATGGGTGGACACGATGGTGTGCTGGAATTTGGTGCTGACTTCGTAGATCATGCCAATCACACGCTCTACATGCGGTTCGTCGACACTGCTGAGCACGTCATCCAACACTAAAATGGTCGCTTCTGGCTGATCTCGGAGTGCAAGCGCCAGGAATACGCACAATCCGAGCGTGTCCAGGTGCGACTGACTGAAATATGCTTGGGGCGGTGCGTTTTTGCCCGAGAATTGCGCCTTAAGTTCAAGTGATGATCGCTTCTTTGGGTCGAGTTCGAGCGCAATTTTGTTCAAGCCCTCTCCCGGATGCACCAAATCGTAGAGTTCGCCGACCTTTTGAGCGATGTCGCTCATAATGCCGTCTGAGAATGCCTTTCGTTCTTCCACGCACTGCAAAAGCGCATCGTCGACCTTGGGAATAAGCGCATTTAGCTCCTTCACACGAGCTGTGTTGGACTGAAATCGCTCTAGTACGGTTTTCGTCTGGGCGCGCGATTGGCTCTCATCACGCCACGCAACGTCAACCGTCGCCCAAGTCTCGGCGATAGCGGCGTTGGTGGTAAGCCAAGCAGTCAAGCCCAAAGAGTCGGTTGGTGCCGCCTCGGAAGGAAGGACCACGTCCGCTTTCCAAGCATGGCCACCTTGGGCGGCAGCGAAGGTGTTCACCGCAGTTACGTAGTCACTCTCGGCTTGCTGTAGTGCCTGTTTGGCTGAGTCGAACAGGCCATGCTGTTTGCGCCATTCAAGGGTTGACGCTTGCAATGTCTCTAGCTTCGCTAGACGCGACTTGATCGCAGCGCCTAGCCCAGCCGCATTTTCGGCGCTTTCACAAAGGGGGCATTCCGCTACGTTAGGGTGCACCCCGATGTATGCGTCACCTGCCACCAAGACATTAAGTGCGTCGCTTGCTGAATCCCCGACAGCAGCGGTCGCAGCAAGCTGGTTCTGATCCGCGGTATCCGCAGCGCCTTGGGCGGCCGTCACGGCTTGACGGCGAAGCTCCAGCTTCTCCGGCAGTCCTTTTAACGCCTCGAATGCAGTGCGTAGCTTGCCTATTGCGGCGATGTCAGCAGCCAGGTCTTCTGCGGGCTGTGCCAATTTTTGCTCGGCCCAAGTGACCGGGTTCAAACCGGCGGGGCTACCGGCGTTCTCGTAGTAACCTTGCAATACCGTCAGGTTCTCTTGCTCGGCCGTAGAGGCCTGCTGCTTCTCCGTAGCGAGGGACTTGCCAAGCTGGCGTAGCGACTCCTCGGATTTCTCGAAGGCATCGATGTCGATAAAGCGAGCGATTTCATCATAGCGATCCTTCGGCTGCGCTTCCATGAGTTTTAGGATGCGGCGATGTCGCAGGATTTCTGCGCGTGGCCGTGCCGATTCCGGTGCAACGACAACTTTTGTCCCAGCGATCGTGCCAGTGCATTTTGAGGCGTGCGTTTCCAATATCACCGAAACCGCTGCCGCAGCCTTTTCTGCGGTCGGCCAGTATTTCGCTAGCCCCGCACCCATGCCCCTTTCATCCAACGAGCCGATGTTTCCCTTGGCGAGGAACTCGAATGCGTCGCAAATCGTCGTTTTCCCGGTGCCATTCTCGCCATACAGCAAGGTGAGCCTCCGATTGGTTTCAAACGAAAGGGTGAAAGTCCCTGATGATCCGCGAAACGACGTGAGCGTGAGAGATTTAAGCGGCGCGATCATTGGCTCGTCTCCTTTGCGGAGGCGAGGTCAATTTCTAGCTTCCAGTCTCCGCCGGACATCGTGCCGGCGGCGATCCTCCCGACCAACGCATCACGCTTGTCAGCCCGCAAGAGACCGGACGTGATTAAGCGATCCACAGTCAAAGCCGCCAATTTCGCGGACGGAGCCATCTTGTCTGTCAATGTACCCTCCATCTGATCGTGAAGAGCGGCTGAACGTTGATCTGCTGCTCCAGCTTCCCTTCAATTTGAGCAATAAGTTGCGTGCGCTGCTCGTCAATTTTGTCCTGTGCGTCAAAGAGAGAGCGGCGCTTGGTCGAGCGTTCTGTCTCCAATGCCTTCACCGCCTTTTGACCCGCCAGCTTTTCTTCCAGTGTCAATGCAACAGTGGCAGCGCGTCGCGCTTCCTTGATCTGGCGGTCCAGCTCTTTTAATTCACGCTCAAGGCCAACCTTTAAATCGTCAGCCCAGCCATCCAGCTTGTCGGCTTCGGCCTCGAAGAACCGAGCATTGCGTTCGGAAATCTCCCGTCGAATGTCATTCTGTTGCGCGGTTAGCGCATCTGCTAGAACCGATGCCGCACTGCTCGGCTCGCTGGCCTCGCCTACCACCGAACCGGCAACGGTCATCAAGCGGGAAACAGCTTCGATCCCAAGAACCGCGCCATCGTCGCCAATGCCAGATAAGAGAATATGATCTTCACTCTGGCCGAGCGCATCGACTGAAAGGAGCGCTGCGCAAAGCCAACCGGATTGGCCTACAAGAGGCTCGATCTGTGAAATGCGTCCCTCGTGATGCGAATAATCAAAAGCGATTTCAGCGACGGGTAAATCCCGTAACTGCGCCCGTTTCACGATGGCTTCACCTAGCGGATGGTTCACCCGAAAGAAATGCGCGTCGCCGGTGCGGCGTGGCAGCTCGTAGAGGCCGGTCGGGATGATGCCGTCCGCAATCCAGTCCGGCAACACGTTGAGCCGAAACGACGACGAGTCCACGAAATCTGCGGTGCCATCAAGCTCGTGCTTGGCGAGCCGCATCAACTGCTGCTCAAACTGGTTGAGATGGAGATTGGTGTCCGCGTTGCGGACTTTCAGCTTCTCGCGCACCTCATCGTCGAAGTTCTCCAGAAGTTTCTGCCGGGCGTGCGTCATTGCCTCGTTGATCTCTAGCGTCAGCTCCTGTTGGAGTTCATCAAACGCGGCCTTGATCTCACCCATTTGGCGGCATTGCTGGTAGATACCGGCAATGCGCTTTTCAAAATCAACGCCGGACTCGATGACGCCCAACACTTCATCGCTCGCCCCAAACACGCCCTCAAACAATTGGAACTTTTCGGACAGAAGTTGATATACTCGCTGGTCGGCTTCGTTCTTCTGGTTGAGGAAGTTCACCACGACGACATCGTGCTTCTGACCGTAGCGATGGCAGCGGCCGATCCGCTGCTCGATCCGCTGGGGGTTCCACGGCAGGTCGTAGTTGACTACCATAGCGCAAAACTGGAGGTTGATGCCCTCAGCTCCCGCTTCTGTGGCAATCATGATTTTGCCCTGATCGCGAAAATAATCGACAAGCGCGGAGCGCATGTCAGCAGTTTTGGAGCCGGTGACGCGATCCGAACCGGAATGGCGTGAAAGCCATTGTTGATAGATGGCCTTGGATTCCGGGTCAGTGTTGGTGCCGTTAAACAAGACGATATGATCGGCCCAAGGGCTGCCCGCCAGAACACGTAGCAAGTAAGATTGGGTCTTGCGTGACTCGGTAAAGATGATTGCCTTTTCGTCCGCACCAAACTCGCGGGCCTTGGCGAAGCCAACCTCCAATGCCTTTAGCAGGGCGCGGCCCTTAGCGTTCTGCTCGATTGAGGTCGCTAGCGCGGCAAATTCCCGCAGCTCGGCGATCTCAAGTTCGAGCGCCCGCTGGTCGGCCTCAGTCAGTGGCTCTGGCTCCTCGTCCGACCACTCTTCGGACGTTTCATCCAGCGCCTCATAATCCTCTTCTATTTCATCAACGAGCGATGTGGGCTTACTCTGGTCCAGCCGCATTTGCAGGCGATTAGATATGGATGATAACGCCCCCGCAATGGCGAATGTGGAGGAAGCTAAGAGCTTGCGCAGCACTAGCGTCATCAACGAGCGCTGGCTGGCAGGGAGCGCTTGCAAGTTATCCCGTTGCAAGTAGGCCGTGACCATATTGTAAAGTCGGTCTTCAGCCTCGTCGGGACTAAACTCCTCCAGAATTGCGTGCCGCTTGGTGTAGGGGACGTAAGCCGTGACCTGGCGCCGCAACGTGCGATGGCAGATCGGCTTCAAACGCTCTTTCAGAATCTGGAAAGTGCGATCCTGGGCACCTCCGCCAAACTGCTCTTTGAAGCTCTTCAAATCGCCGAACGTGTGTTCGTCGATAAAGCTTACTAGCCCATACAGCTCCAGCAGCGAATTTTGCAGCGGCGTCGCGGTCAGCAGCAGTTTGTTTCGCTCGGCAAGCGCACCTTTCAGCGTGTTGGCGATGACGTTGGATGGCTTGTAGACGTTACGGAGCCGATGGGCTTCGTCGATGACCACCAAATCCCACGGGGTGGCATGGACGTCGGCTGCCTTGTTCCGTGCGAATTGATAGGAGCAAATGACAATGCTGTCGGTTCGGTCGAAGGGCCGGAAATTCCCCGCCTTCACTTCTGCATTGTAAGGCTTGGATTCGATGATCGTGCAGGGGATGAAGAACTTTTCATTGATCTCCTGGTGCCACTGTTTCCGCAGATTGGACGGTGCAATAATCAAGATGCGACGCTTCCCCTCCGCCCATCGCTGCGAAATGACTAAGCCTGCTTCGATGGTTTTGCCAAGGCCAACCTCATCCGCTAGCAGCGCACCCTTCGACAAGGGTGAGGCGAATGCAAATAGAGCCGCGTCGACCTGATGCGGATTCATGTCCACCTGCGCGCCCGCAACAGCGATCGCCAGCTTCTCATTGCTGTTGGAGGGCCTGCGCCTGACTAGCTCATAGGCGAGCAGCTTGGCATGATAGTCAGTCGTACGAATAAATGTCCCCTGCACTCTTGCCCCTACGGTGGCGCCTTAGAGACGCCGCCCTTCATCCCTTCTTGTTCTCGTCGCCCTTACGAGCGACATAGCCTCGCATAAACTCGCGAATTACTTGAGCGGCTGGCCGATCCTCGGCTTGGCAGACTCTCAAAAACTCGTCCCGAAGCGTCTTCTCCACGCGAATACGAAGCCCGGAATCTTTGGCCGACATGGGCGGCAGTGTACCCTTTGGATACACATTCCGGAAGGCCTAATGCGCTCATTTTGTAGCTGCAGGCGTGCGTGGGGCTTCTGAAACGTAGGGCTAGCTGCCTCAAATCCGCCTAGGGATGGCGAGGCGCCCAGAAAGGGGGGGGCTCGCTTGATTGGGGTTGAGGGGAACGGGACCGCTTCCTCACTGCACCGGAGGCAGCTGGGTTCGAAGGGGCAGGCACGCCCCTCGGTCGTCTCTATGGCCGAACCATCGTGCAGGGTCCACGGGCGGCATACGCCATGGTCACATGGGTCAAAGGGAGCAGGAACGCTCCCTTGCCCCGCTGGAGGCGGCTGGGTTCCATAGGGGCAGGAACGCTCCTGGTCGATGGGTTTGGGGGAGCGCCGAAGGCTCTCATCGGTGCAGAGCAGGCTCGGTGCCTGTGAAGCGTCGTAAGCTAGAGGGATGCAACGGGAGAGCGCAGCGTCTCCCTTGCCAAGATGCGTGGTACTACCACGCACATCTTGCGCGCAGCGTTATCTCTGAACTCTTCGCCCCTTCTAAATGCCGGAAATAAATAGAACCGGTCCGCTCGCGCCTCTTTGCTTGCCTTCCCGTTAGTGCGTAGTTGGATTGGCCTGCCTATCCCCCCGTAGCTTTCGGCTGCCTGCCTTAATCTCTCCCCAAGGCAATTCCGCCTGTGGAGACAAGCAGTGCAAAATGATCTTCCGCCGCTTCCTGAGATGAAGCCCATCGCGTCCGCCCCTGCCGAGCCGGTCGAACGGCCTGCTCCTCGTGGCCAGTCCAGCTATCAGCCCGCAGCCCCGTTCGGTCGACGGGTGCGCCAGTTGTTTACGGCCTTCACCGGGATGGGTTTCGGCCTGATGCTCGGTGCCGGGATTTTACAGGTGACGATGCCGCCCCAATGGAAGCCGACTACCATCGTCGCCATGATCGAAGCCCAGATCGAGCTGGCTATCATGAACCAGAAGATGGGAGCCAAGCCGGGCGAGATCATCATCAACGAAGGCGAGTATCGAGAGAAGCTGGCAAAGGCCGAACGTGAGGGTCAGACCTCTGCTGAGCTGGAATTCCAGAAAGAACTAGCGGTCGTGTCTGCGGACAAGGAACGCATCGTCCAGGCTTATGCTACGCTCTACCAGCGGGCGAACATGATAGCGCAGGCCGCAATCCAACTCGAAGCCATGGCGCAGCAGTTCCGGCAACAGCTTCTCCAGATGTCGAATGGCGGGCGGAGCATGGTCATCATGATAAAGGACCTGTTCTGCGGCCTTGGTGATCCTCAGGCCTGCGAAAGCGCCCGGACTGATAGGGGGACCATGATTGACGAAGCCGACGAACTCTCGCGCGGCGATGTCGGCAACCGGGTCCGTGAGCTGCTGGCCGGAATTGAAGACCCTGCGGCTGTGGCGGTTCGCCGGGATCAGCTGCGCGAGCCCACTTTCGGAATGACTGAGCCGCAGTAAGCTCTAGCTATACCCCCAGCTTCATGCCCGGCTTGCCATTAGGTGAGCCGGGCCTTCTTGTGTCCGCCGTCCCGCGCCTTGTTAAGAACCCCGGTCGCTCTAGCTTATTTGCTGCACTGGAGGGTTACATCATGACTGAGCGACTGGTCGACATAGCCGACGACAAAGGTAACCGGATTCATACCTACCCAGTGACCCTGCCCGATAATGGCAGCCATCGGGATGACACGGCCTTCAAAGAAAAGGCGCTGGAGGCTGCCGCTAACGGTAGGCTCGTATCCGATGAGAAACTACCGGGATTGTCCGCCAGCATGCATGTGAACCGACGTGGTGCCCTCGCTCCCTACGGAGATGAAGTGAGGACCGATTCAGAAACTCATGAGGGTCTGGAGGATGCTCTCCGTGAGCGGGCATATTTCCTCTGGGAGAATAACGGCCGCCCTGAAGGCGAAGCGGACCGGTTCTGGAAGCTGGCGCATGACGAGACGACTGCCGAGCGATCTCACGTGCTCTGGGAACAGGATGGAAGTCATCCTGATCAGGCCGACAAGAACTGGCACCAGGTAGAAGAGTTCGAGAAGGCCTGAACCGGTCGGTGACCTTCACCGCCTTTCATAGCCTGATTCAACGCCCCTCCCTATCCCCCCGAAACAGCATCTCGCCGCCGTAAGCTGCAAGCTCTTGTGGGAGCTTGTGCATGTCTTTCAGCTTTCCGCGCGGCACAGGGAATGATGGCAAATCTGCAAAACTGGCGACCGCGCGTTGGTCCTTTTCAGCTCCGCCGTGGCAACCCGGTCATCTCTGGCTGGGACGAGACGCGCACAATGCCGCTGTCGGTCATGGGGATGATCGCCATGCCGTGATCATCGCCGGTTCCCGATCAGGCAAAGGCCGCTCGGCGATCATCCCCAATCTCTTCCTCTGGCCGGGAAGTTGCCTCGTCATCGACCCCAAAGGCGAGAACGCAACCGTCACCGCTGCCGCCCGCAATCAACGTCCCGGTCACACGGTCGCGGTGCTCGACCCTCGTGGCGCGGCCGATGTCCCGGATGCTTTCCGCGTTCGCTTCAATCCCCTCGATCTCATCGACCCGGCTTCGGACGACGCGATCGATCTGGCTGCTGCGATCGGCGATGCTCTCATGCTGGGTTCCGAAGACGGTAAGGACATCCACTGGAATGAGTCCGCGCGCGGGCTCTTCGAGGCCATTCTGCTGCATGTAGCTGTCACCCAGAACGGCGCTTCGCGATCCCTCGTGAAGGTGCGCCAGCTCCTCACGCTTGGCGATCCCGCCTATGCTGAAGTGCTGAAAGCCGGGCTCGGTGAGAAGGAAAAGCCGGTCTCGCCCTTCGATGCGCTGTGGACGGCAATGGGAGACAGCAAGGCTTTGAATCCGGCCGTTCGTGATGTCATTATGGGGGCGGCGCATACGATTGCCGACATGGGCGAGAACGAGCGCGGCTCTGTCCTCTCCACCGCTCGCCGCAATACCAAGTTCATCGACAGCCCATGGATGCGGCGCTGTCTTGAAGGGAATGAAAGCGCTGCCGATTCCCTCGATCTCGACGCCTTCAAGGCATCTCCCGGCGGACTGACGCTTTATGTCTGCCTGCCCGCCCGCTTCATTCCGACCCATGCCCGTTTTCTGCGGCTGGTCCTCAATCTGGTCCTCTACCGGATGGAAGCTCAGGGACTGGATAAGCCCGCCTGCGGTCATCCGGTACTCTTCGTGCTGGATGAGTTCGCGGCCCTTGGACGAATGGAAGCGATCGAAAAAGCAGCTGGGCTCATGGCGGGCTATGGCGTCAAGCTCATGCCGGTCCTTCAGGATCTCGGCCAGCTGAAGCGCCACTACCGTGAAAGCTGGGAAACCTTCCTCGGCAATGCCGGTGTTCTTCAGTTCTTTGCCAATGCCGATCTCACGACGCTGGAATGGCTTTCGAAGCGCATGGGCATGGTTGAACTGATCCGGGAAACCAAAGGCTCAAGCGAAGCCACCACGACTGGCCTTTCCCGCAGTCAGAGCGAAACCAATAGCGGCGGCTGGTCACGCTCCTCCGGCACCACCAAGGGCAATTCCAATATGGCGGAGCTGCAAAGCCTCGCCACGCGGGACGGTGGCTCTGGCCTTGTGCCCTTTCTTGCCCGCGCGGGAGCCAGTGGACGCGGCACCTCGGAAGGCTGGTCTGATTCTGAAGGCGTCTCGGGCGGCACCAGTCAGCAGCACGGGGATAGTTCGTCTTCCGGCACCAGCTCCACCGCTTCTACAAGCGAAGGCATCCATCAGGCGGCGCTCATGACACCGGACGAGATTGCGCGGTTCTTCGATCGCCGGACCGGAATGCAGGTAGCGCTCATCGATGGCCTGCCGGTGGCGCTCGCTCGCACCAATTACGACACGGACGAGGCTTTTGCAGCCTTCGGAAATGATGGAGGAAAGCCATGAACGAGGAAGAGAGTGCGGAGCTGCCTCTGATTCAGGTGGGCAATCTCGATGATCCAACGGCAATTGCCGTGCAGGTCAGCCTCCCGGCCGCTGTTTGGGAGCGCCTCACGGCTGACCTGCGGGAGTTCGATCGGGTGACTTTCAATCGGCCCGAGCTGCCGGACCTGTCTCTGCCCGAGCGTATCTGGCAGTTCCTCGATATGGAGCTGCTGAGCTGGGAAGCCTCGGTGACGGAGTATCCGGAACGTAGCGAAACCAACTCGAATGATCTGGATGACGGGCTGCCATTTTGAAGTGCGTTCGTTGCGTCCTCGGCCGTCCGCATCGGTGCTTCCCGATAGGATTGACACGGCTGCGACGCATCGGATAAAAACGATGGATGACGACTGAGGAAGCTTTGGCGGCTCTTGCAGCCCTGTCCCATCCGACACGGCTCGACGCCTTTCGGTTGCTTGTAACCCACGAGCCCGAAGGGTTATCGACCGGACAGCTCGTCGAGGCGTCCGGTCTGTCGCAAAGCACTTTCTCGACGCATCTCGCAGTGCTGGCAAAAGCTGGTCTGGTCATCTCCGACAAGCAGGGACGGCAACAAATTCAGCGCGTCCGCATCGCGGCGCTGCGCGACCTCATGCTCTTTCTCGCGAAAGACTGCTGCCAGGGCCGTGCCGACCTTTGCGAACCGTTGCTCGCCGAACTCACCTACTGCTGAAGGATCAGACCATGCCCGCCGATATTGTCATCTACCACAATGCCGACTGCGGCACCTCCCGCAACGTGCTGGGCATGATCCGCAATGCAGGGATCGAGCCGCATGTCGTCGAGTACCTGAAGACACCGCCGTCCCGCGCATTGCTGGTCCAGCTGATCGAACGCGCCGGGATTACTCCTCGCGATCTTCTGCGGGAGAAAGGAACGCCTTTCGCCGAGCTCGGCCTTGGCGATGCCTCGCTGACCGATGAAGCGCTGATCGACGCGATGATGGCGCATCCCATCCTCATCAACCGTCCTCTGGTCGTCTCGCCGCTCGGGGTTCGCCTCTGCCGTCCTTCCGAAGCGGTGCTCGACATCCTGCCAAACGCTCAGACCGGAGCCTTCAGCAAAGAGGACGGGGAACAGGTCATCGATGAAGCGGGTAAGCGTATCGCCGGATGATCCTTGCCCTCCTGATTTTCGTTCTAACGATCACGCTCGTCATCTGGCAGCCCAAGGGCCTGGGGATCGGATGGAGCGCGTTTGCCGGAGCATGTCTCGCCCTGCTTCTCGGTGTCGTCACGATAGCCGATATCCCTGTCGTCTGGGGCATTGTCTGGAATGCGACCGGTGCTTTCGTCGCGATCATTATTATAAGTCTGCTGCTGGATAGAGCCGGGTTCTTCGAATGGGCCGCTCTCCATGTTGCACGCTGGGGCAAAGGTCACGGGCATCGCCAGTTCGTTTTGGTCGTGCTGCTTGGCGCTGCCGTTTCATCCGTCTTCGCCAATGACGGAGCGGCGCTGATCCTGACGCCGATCGTCATCGCCATGTTGCGGGCGCTCGGCTACGGCCCGAAACCGACCTTGGCTTTCGTCATGGCGGCAGGGTTCATCGCAGACACGGCCAGCCTGCCGCTCGTCGTCTCTAACCTCGTCAACATCGTCTCGGCCGACTTCTTCGATGTCGGCTTCGGCGAGTATGCCGCTGTCATGGTGCCGGTCGACCTGGCTTCGATCGCTGCGAGTCTTGCTGTCCTGATGCTGTTTTTCCGGCGAGATATCCCGGCAAGCTACGATGTCGCCGTGCTTCGTCAAGCAAACGAAGCCATCCACGATGTCGCGACCTTCCGCGCCGGGTGGGTTGTTCTCGCTCTCCTGCTCGTCGGCTTTTTCGTTCTCGATCCGCTCGGCGTTCCGGTGAGTGCGGTCGCCGCTGCCGGTGCAGCCCTGCTGCTGGCCGTGGCGGCTAAAGGTTACACCATCCCAACAACCCGCGTCATGCGCGATGCACCCTGGCAGGTCGTCATCTTTTCGCTGGGCATGTATCTGGTCGTCTATGGCCTGCGGAATGCCGGTCTGACCGATCACCTTGCCGGGCTGCTGGACTATGCTGCGCGAGGCGGTGTGTGGGGCGCATCCTTCGGCACCGGCATCATCGCGGCACTGCTGTCCTCGGTCATGAACAACATGCCGACCGTTCTTGTTGGCGCGCTGTCCATCGATGCAACGCAAGCGAGCGGCGCTGTTCGCGAAGCCATGATCTACGCTAATGTGATCGGCTGCGATCTTGGTCCGAAGATCACACCGATCGGCTCACTGGCGACGCTGCTCTGGCTGCATGTGCTGGGCGAAAAAGGCATCCGCATCGGCTGGGGCTATTACTTCCGCGTCGGCCTGACGCTGACCCTGCCTGTCCTGGTGGTGAGCCTTGCAGCCCTGGCGCTCCGCCTCAGCCTCTCCTGACCCTCAATCCGAACCCTCTGAGATATCGATGCCATTCCGCTCCCTGCCTGATCCTCACCATCTGCCCGCGCTCGATCCCCGCTATGCCTTCGAACGTCCCGCCTTCGGGCTTGGCGATACCGATCCGCCGCCGCGCATCCTGCTGCTCTATGGCTCCTTGCGTGAGCGGTCCTATTCCCGCCTTTGCGTCGAGGAAGCGGCCCGTCTTCTTCAGTTCTTCGGCTGCGAGACGCGCATCTTTGATCCCTCGACCCTGCCACTGCCCGATCAGATAGCGGGTGACGATCATCCAGCAGTTCAGGAGCTTCGCGAAGCGTCACTGTGGTCCGAAGGTCATGTCTGGTGCAGTCCAGAGCGGCATGGCCAGATTACCAGCATCATGAAGCTTCAAATCGACCACCTGCCGCTTTCGATGGGCGGCATGCGCCCAACCCAAGGGCGAACCCTTGCCGTCATGCAGGTCTCTGCCGGATCGCAATCCTTCAACAGCGTCAATACGCTGCGCATCCTTGGCCGCTGGATGCGCATGGTGACGATCCCGAACCAGTCGAGCGTTGCCAAAGCCTTCAACGAATTCGACGATGACGGGCGTATGAAGCCCTCAAGCTATTATGACCGCATCGTTGACGTGATGGAGGAGCTGGTCCGCTTCACTGTGCTGCTGCGCCCGCACACAGCTCAGCTTGTCGATCGTTACTCGGAACGAAAAGAAGCTGATAAGCCGACCGATGCCGCAACCGATCTATCAAGCATCGCATTGCGGGACGCCCCGGCGAGGTCCTGAGCGTGCTTATAATCCCAGACAGGGGTATGATCTTCCTGACCCCAATCGCGAACGCAAAGAGATTAGATGGCTAATAACATATTGGTGTTTCTAGGATCGGAACGCGTGTCCGGGCCGCCCAATCCTGCCCGGCTAGGTGGACGTGTTTCTACGGCCTGTTTAAGGCGCCTCGCTGGCAAGGGTGTCGATGCGATTTTGATTGATCCGATCGAGATCGATCTGCCACACCCGTTTAAGCCTCATTTTGCTTACGCCCAGCGTCAAGCTCCCGAAGCGCTCGACCTCCTGGCCGACCAGATCAGGAATGCGGATGGCTACGTGATGGTCAGCCCGGAATATAACCATCTGATGAGCCCGGCACTCAGCGATCTCCTCAACCACTTCGGCAGTTCCCTGTTTTCGTACAAGCCAAGCGCAATTGTCACCTACTCCGCAGGCCAGTGGGGAGGAACACGCGCCGCAGTCAGCATGCGAACCTTTCTATCGGAGCTGGGATGCCTGCCCGTCTCAGCGATGGTCCATGTGCCACATGCCCAGGATGTATTCGACGAACAGGGTCATTATCTCGAAGGAGTCGATCCCGAGCGCTGGGACCGCTATCTCGATCGCACACTGGACCAGCTATGCTGGTGGGCGAAAGCAGCAGCGCGGCAGAGGATCGACGGCGGCGAGCGCCCTGGTGCGTTTGTTTCCACTCCTAGCGAACGCAATGCTCCCTGAGTTTGGGTCAATTCTTCTGGTCAGCAATTTGCTGGGACGAAGTCAGCTTCCGAACGGCTTTGGATAATCTTTCGGATGCCAGTAAACAGCTCCTCGATCCATCCGCTCCTGAACGAGTCCCGGCACATCTGCATAGCGCGATGTATGCTGGGTAGCGGGATCGAAAGCTTCTCCATCTTTCACACGCCTCGCATAGATTGGCCAGGCGCTGGCCGGACCGGAGCCTGCGGCTGAAAGCATGATTCCGCCCATGCCTTTGACGCCGCTTTCCTCCTCCATGCGGTGATCAATCTCGTCAAAATGCAGGATGAAGTTTGAGAAGGATGGTCCGGGCACCGAGATGATTGCCAGCATTCTCGGCCCGTGCGGCACGATCTTCCCTTCCGCGTAGTTGCGCCGAGGCTCGCCAAATGCGTCGTCATGCCAGGTGTCGAGCGAGCAATCGAAGTGGCTGTCCCCACCGCCGATTATCAGTCGCGCAACCAGGATGAAGCGTTTCGGGTCCAGATGATGAGGCCGGTAGAGACGATAGATACCGGAGAATGCGGCAACCTTCTGGAAATCGAAGTCGCTGCCATGGCCGAGCGCCTCCTTGAGAGAGGAGACAAGCACCTCTTCGGTCGCCAGCTCCTCCTCCATGTGAAGGGCCAGGTAGAGCGGCTCCTCCTTATCCGTCGCCCAGAGCCAGATAGCCTTGCTGATCGAGTCATGTGGGGGCTTGCCGCTCTTCATCGCCCGATAGATGGTATTGTCGTCGAAGGAGAAGTTCGGCTCCCATCCGTCCCTTGCGGCCCGTCTCCGAGCCTGCTCGGTATTGCCATAGTCCGAGATGACGTTCGCGGCTGTCTTATAGGACCAGCCCTCCCGCTCGTGAACGACCATGAGGGTCCGTAAGGCGGTGCGGCTACTAACAGGATCAAGCCGCTCAACACCCGGCTCGCTGGGCTTTCGCCCGCGTCTTCTGCCGTTCTGCAATTGTGCCTCATTCTTTTGGGACACTTCACAATTCCATTCGAGCAGCGCTGATATTCTCAGAGGAGCTTAGAAGGCATTCTCCTTCCTGTCAGGCACTTACCGATTCTCACCAACAAGGGTGAGAACGGCAAGTGACAAGCTGGCGAGAGAGGAGGTTCACCATGCTGTGCGGTCAATGTCTGCTTCTCGGCTTCTGCCGGAGGCTCCAAAGCTACAAGGTCACTGAGAGGGAGATCGATGCCCGCCAGTTCGTCATGGACCTCAAGCGCCATGCACGCGACCTCGCCATCCCCTCCGACAGCTGGGCGGAGTATCTGATCGGGCGCTATCGCGACTATCCCGGCATCATCGTCGATGCGGCTGGCCGTGAGATCGAGCTGGATACGGAGGTCTTTGCGCTTCCCTCCATCAAATACTGGTTCCGGGAGTTCATCGGCAAAGAGCCACTGCCACTGATGGCAACTCATGTCCGGCGCGAAGCGCGGGAGCGGGTGATCGTTATGGCCTCGATCCTCCGGGCCTGGGAGCCGGTAAAGGCGAACTTGTGGGGTAAGGAGATCGCCAACGATCATCGCCCCCTGCCGGTGCCCGCGAACAGCAATCGACGGGAATACTGCCCGAACTGGCGGCTGCTCGTCGAATAAACTGGACAAGATAACCTGATTAGAACATACTAGGAACATCTTCCCAACAGTTGCGTCTGCGCCCTGCCGTTTCGGTGGGGCTTTTTTTGTGCCCGATCCCCCCGGAGGCACGGCAGCGCACGGGCAGATTTCCAATCAGGACAACACCTAACATCGGCTGAGCGCTATCGCGTTGCGGCCGGGAAAGCCGTGCGCCATGCAGCTCGATATCGACCGCTATCGCCATTTCGTCGATCGCTTCGACATGCCCGAGGAGGCTAAGGTCGCCGTTCTCACGCAGGTCTGGGGCATGATGGGCAGTTTTGTCGATCGGGCGTTCGGCGATGCTCCGGAGCAGCAGCTTCGCCTTGGGATGATGGGCAGCCAGCTGAAAAGCTCCGGGACTTCTGCCGCAAAGCAGCTCGAATCCTTGGCATCCGAGTCCACAACCGCGCTAGACTGCGAAGAACCTTTAAACCCGACATTCAACGACGCGGCCGGGCCAAAACCTCCCGCGAGAAAGAGACGCCGATGAAGGGCGACACACAACAACCAGCCGTCATTTATGCTCGGGTCTCATCCGTGCAGCAGAAGACGCAAGGCCACGGGCTTGAGAGCCAGGAAACCCGCTGCCGGGAGTTCGCGACCTACAAGGGCTATCGCATCGTCGAGACCTTCAGAGACGACGCTTCGGGCTCCATCGTCGGCCGACCCGGCATGATCGCCATGCTGGCATTCCTGAAAAAGCAGAAGAGCCCGCATGTCGTCATCATCGACGATATCAGCCGCCTCGCGAGGAGTCTGGAGGCTCATCTTCAGCTTCGGACGGCGATCTCAAGCGCCAACGGCATCCTGCAATCGCCGTCCATCGAGTTTGGCGAGGACTCAGATAGCCAATTGGTTGAGAACCTGCTGGCTTCGGTCTCCCAGCATCAGCGGCAGAAGAATGCCGACCAGACGAAGAACCGCATGCGGGCGCGTGTTCAGGGCGGCTATTGGTGCTTCCCGGCTCCGATCGGCTACCGCTTCGAGCGGGTGTCCGGTCACGGCAAGATGCTGGTCAGGGATGAGCCTCTCGCCTCTATCATTCAGGAAGGGCTTGAGGGTTATGCCTCGGGCCGCTTCCAGACCCAGCCGGAAGTGATGCGTTTCTTCCAAAGCCGTCCTGAATGGCCGAGCAAGCGAAGAAGCACGCTTACGACCGAGCGGGTCCGCGAGATGCTCACCCGGCCGACCTATGCCGGTTACATCAGCATTCCGGAATGGGGCCTCAACCTCGTTCCCGCGAAGCATGAAGCCCTAATCAGCTTCGAGACCTTCCGGGCTATCGAGCGGCGCATGAAGGCTGTCGCCAATGTGCCCGCGAAGGCCAATCTCGGCGAAGATTTTCCGTTGAGGGGCTTCATCACCTGCGGCTGCTGCGGACATCAGCTCATGTCCTGCTGGTCGACAGGGCGCTCCGCCAAATACCCTTATTATCTCTGCATGCAGAAGCCTTGCGACCATTACGGCAAGTCGATCCGGCGCGAGCAGCTGGAAGGCGACTTTGCGGCACTGCTGAAAGAGCTGAAGCCTTCCGCCGATCTGATGGAACTCGCCGCTGCCATGTTCCGCGATCTGTGGGACGGAAAGCTGGCGCAAGCCGGACAGCAGGCGAAGAGCCTGGAGTCACAGCTACGGAAGCTCGACACGTCAATCGAGCAGCTCGTCGATCGCGTCGTCGAGACCGACAGCCCGGCGCTCATCAAAACCTACGAGTCCCGCCTCCGCAAGATGGAGGCGGAAAAGGCCGAGTTATCAGAGAAAGTGGCTACTTGCGGCCGTCCGCTGAAAAGCTTCGACGAGACTTTTAGAACCGCGATGCAGTTCCTTGCAAACCCTTGTTATCTTTGGGAAAGTGATCGCATCGAGGACAAGCGGGCGGTGCTCAAACTCACTTTTGCGGAGCGGCTCGCCTATACCCGTGGAGAGGGGTTTAGAACCGCCGTAACCTCTTCTCCCTTCAGCTTTTTTTTGACTTTGAAGGAGGATGAGGAAGGTATGGTGCCGCTTACAGGACTCGAACCTGTGACCCCATCATTACGAATGATGTGCTCTACCAACTGAGCTAAAGCGGCACTCGGGTGGACCATAAGGGTCCTGCTCCGGGGCTGCAATTGCGCTGC
>Ga0210040_10001960_pt1 | contig 29922 bp, 8 predicted proteins | sample CryGeyCG12114_NA_FD_185462 | JGI IMG/M metagenome (GOLD analysis project Ga0210040, IMG submission 185462) | Groundwater microbial communities from aquifer - Crystal Geyser CG19_WC_8/21/14_NA (SPAdes) (version 2) | ecosystem: Environmental > Aquatic > Deep subsurface > Groundwater | place: USA...
CTAAAAGTTAAACTATAAGAGAAAAAGTAACTAGTAAGCTTAGTAGTAGTTAAGCTTTTTAGTAAATATAAATATTTCTAAATTATAATAATCTATTACTACTAAGATAGTATAGAAGCTACTTATAAGTTCTAGTTCTTATTCTTTAAAGGCGTAAATAATAGCTATTAACTCTAAGTTATAAATATTATAATTATATTTAGCTAGTGTATATTTCTTAAAGAAAAAAGTAATAAGCCTAAGTAATCTATTATTTTCTAGTTATTTTATAATACCTTCTATAGCCTAGGTAAAAGTATTAGTAAAGATATAAATTAGTTAAGAGAGGTTAAAATATTATAGAATAATATCTAGCTTAAAGGCAGCTTTAAGATTTTTAAAGACTTTAACTTATTTAAGTCTAATCTTAAATAGTATATAAGTAGTTACTTTACGTAGCTTACTAGTTTTTAAAAAGTAGTTAATAATAGTAGCTTTAATAAGCTTTATAAGAGGTAAAGTAATCTTTAAGTAGCTAGAAATAAAACGTTAGTAAAATCTAGTATAGCTAAAGAATACTAGAACTTAAAAAGTAGTAGTTAGTATCTCTTATTCTTAAATTAAATAGACTTTTTTAGAGTCTATTTTAATACCCTTATTAGTAATAATTATATCTAGAAACTTAACTTAAGTCTAGTAGAATTCTAACTTCTTTAGATTAATAAAGAAGCTTTTATTACGTAGGCGAGAGAGAATAGCTTTATTATATTATATATACTCTTTAAAAGTCTCTAAGAAGACTAATATATTATTAAAATAGGCTATATAGAATTTATCTAGAAATTTATAGAGTATACTATTAATAGCTCTTTAAAATATAGCTAGTATATTATATAAACTAAATAGTATAATATAGTATTAAAAAGTACTCTATTACGTAGAGAAAGTAGTAAGCTACTTTAATTCTTCTTTTATTTATATATAATAAAAAGCGTATATTATATTAAATTTTAAAAAGTAGTATATCTTATTTAAGCGTATAAGCGTTTCCCTAAAGAAGGAGATAGAGTAGTAGTCTTTAATAGTATCTTTATTTAGATCTTAGTAGTTAATATAAACTTATATACTACTATTTAGTTTAGTAATAATAAAGAGATTATTTAAGACTAGTAACTTATATTATTTAATAAAGCCTAACTTAGATATTTTTAAAATATACTTCTTAATTACTTTTTAATATTAGCTACTATATAAGTAGAGCTTATAATTAGGAAAAGTAGCGCCTAGTTTTAACTTAATCTTATAGTTATATTCTAAATAAGCTAGGAGTTTAAAGGTAGCCTCTTTATTAAATATTAGAATCTTATAATAGTACTATTAGTAAATTTCTAGTAAGACTATCTCTTTAAAATTTACTTCTTCTAGTAGCTTAAGATATTTCTTAAAGTTATAATTTATAGTAGCTTAATAATTAATAGTAGTAAAGTCTAGGTTAACTAGTACTAGCTTAGAAAAGTTACTATCTAGATTAAGCTTAATAAAGTATATTATATTAGCTACTTATTTTATAAAAAGTTAAATAGCGTAAAAAGATACTTTTTTAATATCTTTAGTATCTAATTCTAGCTTCTTATTAAGTAGTAGGTCTTTTTCTTTATAGAGCTTTAGCGTCTCTAGTATATATAAGGCGCCTTTATAGGCTATAACTAAGGTAATATCTTCTTATATCTAGTAATACTATTTATAGTTAGCGTAATTAAATATAAGCTATAACTTATAATAGTTATAGAAAGGTTAGTAGTCTCTTTACTAGTAAAATCTAAATACTAAATTAAACTTACTATAAGAGTTTACTATATAAGCTCTTATATATTCTAGATAAGTATTAATATATATATAAAATTCTACTTAGTATATAATACTCTTAGTTAGCTATCTATTATAGCCTTTATATATAATTAGCTTTACTAGTAAGATTAATTTTAATTTTAAGTATCTTAAAATAAAATTAAAAGAAATAAAGTTAGTATCTACGCTATTATTAGCTAATATTTATATAATATATAAGGTAGTAGTACTCTTTCTAATAAATAATAAAAAAGTAAACTAGTCTTTAGAGTTAAAGCTAGCGTATTAATTCTAAACTCTTTAGCGCTAAAAAGAAAGAGTCTTTTATATTTATATCCTAGTAGTATAAGTAGGCGTAAGAGTATCTTTTTAGAGCCTATTACTATCCTTAAGTACTAGCTCTTTACTTAAAAGTAACTATTTCTTAAGTTTAAATCTTCTTCTTCTTTACTAAAAGGGTTATATAGCTTATTAAGATTATTATTATCTAAGAAATCTTTAATATAAGCTTAGAAGTTCTAGTTAGTAGTAGTAGGCTTTAATTTAGCTAGGTAATACTTAGTAATATAACTAGTCTAATTATAATTATAGTATTTATATATAGTATAATCTTTAGTATTATCTTTAACTTTAATCTTAACTATAAAGGTTAGTTTAGACTCTTAAGTAAGTATACTCTTAAGCTAATCTTAAAGCTTTATAGAAAGCTACTTATTATTCTAAGCTAGCTAGTATATTAACGTCTACTAATTTAAGGAAGTCTATTAAGAGTTATATATAGATAGTAGTAAGTTCTATATATAACGCTTAATATATTTAGTAGCCTTTATATAGTCTTAGTTATCTTAATTAGTATACTAGTTCTTAATAGTTATAAATATATTATCTTTAGTATCTTTAGTATTAAGAAACTAATAAGATATAAAGTAGCTATTAATATACTTAGTAAGTAGTAAGTAGAAAAGCTTATTCTACTAAGTTAGTAAGTCTAGACGTAGAATCTAGGCATACTTAGTAAATTTAATAGAGAATTCTACTTAGTAATCTAAGGCGCTCTATATATACTTATTAAGTATAAAGCGCTAGAACTTAAGAGTCTATAGTATATTATTAGCTATTCTTTATTTATTCTTATTACTATAATAGGTATATAAAGCGTATAAGTAATTAAAAAGAGTATTAAATTTATAACCTAAGCTATATATATCTTTTAAAAAAGTATATAAGTTACTAGAGACTTAAATAAAGAGTATATTTATATAGGCTACTTTATTCTAGTAGTACTTACTATTTATTTAAAGAAATCTAAGTATCTTAAAGATAAATTCCTTAAGAGAGCCTTTAGTACTAGAAAATATTAGAGTATAAATACTATAGTTCTCTTAAGAAAAGAAGCTATCTAGTATTTTATATTACTATTATATCTTAATAAAATAAAGTATTAAAGTAACTACTATCTTTCTAAAAGGTATATAGAGAGTATCTATAGTACTATTTATAGAGATAGTAAACTCTAAAAATAATAGATTATTACGTAAGTTACTATAATCTAAAATCTTAAGTAGTTAATTTTAAGTAAAGCTCTAAAGTTCTTAAATAACTTATAAGCTTTATAACTATTACTAAGTATCTTAATTAAAAATCTTCTACTCTTCTAATACTAAGTACTTAGCTTCTATCTCTTTATACTAGGTAACTACTTCTTTAGTAGCCTTTTTAAGTTTAGTATACTTATCTTAAAAAGTAGCGTATTTAGTTTAAGCTATTTTAAAGTATTAGTAAATTATATCTTATTCTTTAAGTTAATCTTTAAATTAAAGCTTATATTTACTAGTAATAAATACTTAAGCCTATAAACTATTAGTTAGTACTATAGTAGTACATAGTATATTAGCTAGAGAAAGAATAGCTAGCTATAAAGTAAGATTAAGAATATTTATAGAAATATCTTTACTTTCTACTACTAGTAGCGTCTATAGTATAAACTATTTAAATATAGCTACTTAATTAAAGGTTTCCTAGCTAAGATAAGAAGAAAGTAGTATAGTAAATAGAGTTACTTAGGCTTTTACTAACTAATAGTAGCTGCGTTTCTATATATCTTATAGAATTTTAGTATTAATTTAAGTTAAGTTAATCTTAAGACGTACCTAATCTTTATAAAAAGTTAAAGTTAATATAACTTACTAAAGTAGTAGTAAGTTATTTTATAGCTATAGAAGTATTTTAATTAAGGCCTTTAGCTAGTTAAGAGTTAGTTCTTCTAAGTCTTAAAGAGTAGCGTTTCTTATAGGCTTAGAGCTAAGTAGTATAATAGTTTAATTACTTTTATCTTCTATATTACTTATAGAGATACTAAATAGTCTTATTTACGTAGTATCTTAAATTTTAAAAGCTATAAGTAGTAGAAATATAGAAAAGCTTAAGGTTCTTTAATAAGTTTAAAACTTACTAAAATAGCTAGAGCTTAAGCTTTTAGGCTTAAGCTTAGAGAGAATAACTATAAGCTTAATACTTATTAAATTATAGATCTACTTTATTTCTTTACGCTCTTAGCGCTATTCCTTAGATTCTATACTTTTAAGAACTAGCTTATTACTATCTTATTAATTACTACTATCTATAGTAGTAGTAGTAAGAGAGTAATTTATTAAATTTTTAAGAGAGGTTAAGGCTTAAAGTAAAGTTAGTTAAGTAATAAGTAAGTATTAAGATAAGTCTAAAGAGGTAAAGTAAATTTATAATAAGTAGATATCTAATAGAGTAAAATTTTTATAAGTACTAAATAGTATAATTTAGTAAGTAACGTTAAAGTCTAAAGATTAACTAGTAGTCTAAGTAGTAATTCTAGGTAAAGTAGTAAGCTTTTTTATAGGCGTATAGGGCTTCTAGTAAAGTAGTAACTTAAAATATAAGTAGTAAGGCTCTTTAAGTAGCTATTAAACTACTAGTAATAGTAAAGCTTACTTACTCTATAAGTAAAAATAAAGACTAATTCTAGTAGAAACTTATAGATTAGCTACTAAACTTAATAAAGAGCTAATAACTTAAGTTTTTTTTTATATAATAACTAAGAGTAAGTAAGAACTACCTACTTTAATTAAAGCTATAAAGCCTATAATTACGCTAAAAAGCTAAGGTCTACTATTATATAAGGTAAACTTTATATATAGGTAGGTAAAAGTTAAAGATAGCTCTAAATTTAACTAAGTAGAAAATAGTAGATAAAGAGCTAGTAGAGAGCTAAGAGCTAGCTCTTTATATAAAAGAGAGAGAGAGCCTAGTAGGCTAGTATATACACTAAACTATAAGAAGATAGTATAAGTACTAGTATATACTAGCTCTAAAAAGCTAAGAGTAAAAGGAAGGCCTTTTACTCCCTTATAGTAATAGAAGGCCTATATAAGTAGTAGAAACGCTATTACTATATACTATCTTAGTTACTATATACTCTACTAATATAGTAGCGTCTTTATATTTAATAAGTAAAAAGCTATACTTAAGAGCTTATTAGTAAAATAGCTACTAAAGAGCTAAGTAATAAAGAAAAGTATTTCTTTTATAATATATAGTAGCTAGTAAGTAAAGTATAGATAGTAATAATTCTTAAGATTAAGTATATAAAGTATACTTAACTAACTTTATAGTAACTTATAATAGTAAGTAACTAAGTTATTAGTCTAGTAAAGAGTAGAGTAGAGTAAAGTAAAATAAAATAGAAAAGATAAAATAATAAGATAATAGAGAGGCGTAAACTAGTTATTATTAATACTTAATATTAGTTTATTTACTTACTAAGAATAAAATAAAGCTATAAGCTAAAAGCTATTACTATTATAATTAATTATTAGTAAACTAATTAGAGTACTAAATAAAATACTAAGCTAGATTTTCTAAGTAGCTAAAGCTGCGTCTATTTATAATACTTAGAGAACTAAATACCTAAGAAGTATAAAGAAGATAGTTATAATATAAAACTAAGTACTAATACTATACTTAAAAGTAAAGACCTAGTATATAACTAGTAGTTTATATTTAAGTACTCTATTATATTATTTTTAAGTACTATTATTAATATAGAAGATTTGTTGCAGTATAGAGGTTTAAGCTAAGGCTAATTACAAGATTAGGCCTAGAGGTTTAGTAATTAAGGCCCTCTAAGGGAGGAGTATATATACTAGATTTTTATCTAATCTTTTCTTAAGTAGTTATCTAATTAATACACTTATCTTAATTAAGTTCTAAGCTCGCTTAGCTCTAATAAGATTTAATAGACTCTAGCGCTACTAGTAACTATATATCTTATTCTTTTATATAATAATATAAATTATATATATTTCTATTATAATAACTACTATAACTATAGCTAGATAATAAAGTTATTACTAAGTAGTTTATTATATAAGAAGTACTTATACTAGTAGTATATAATAACTACTATAGTAAGAAGCTATTTTATAAAGTTAATATATAGAACTATAACTATATTTTTAACTTTTTATAGCTAGAGAGCTATAATCTATATATTAACTAGAAGGATAAGATAATATACTTTTATAATAAATACTACTTTATTAACTACTTTATAAAAGAATATAGTATTCTAGTTTATAGTAGTTATTATAAAAAATAAGAGTATAAAGTAGCTAAATAGAACTTAGTATACGCTTTAATAGATATTAAGATTATAAGTAGATATACTACTACTATAATAGCTAGCTAAGAAAACTACTAAGCTATATAGTTATACTTCTATTACTTTAAAAACTTATTAGAAAAGAAGGTAATAAGAGTAATCTTAATAACGCTAATATAAAATAGGTATTTATATTACTTTTTACTATTAATTTTATAGCGCTTTCTAATAGAGATATTACTAAGTTCTATAATTAGCTAAATATACTAAGTAAAATATATAAGAAGGTCTTTACTATATTACTAGAATAGTTATAATATATACTATAATACTTTAATATATAGTATATATATAAGTTACTACTACTATAGTAGCTAGGCGTTAACTACCCTATTAATAATATCTTAAGTACTTTATATTTTAATACTTATATATTTAGCTATAGTAGAAATAAAGGATACGCTATAAAGGTATTTATTAATAATATAAGAATCTATAGTAAGATTTATAAGAGCTAGTTAGACTATACTATACTAGTACTTATTATTTAGAAGCTAAGTAGTAGTCTATATATTTATATTAATTATAAAGTCTTTAATATAGTTATAGTTAAGAACTATAATATACTACTAATAATTAGAAAAATACTTACTAAACTTATTAATATTAAGTACTATTTAGTTATAGATATTATTATAGCGTTTAATAAGATATAAATTTAGAAATGTAATAAATATAAAATAGTATTCTTAATAAGATATAGCTTATTTAAATATATTATAATACTATTTAGGTATAAGAGATCGTTTAAGAGCTAAGTAAGTAAGTTAATTAATATAATAGAATACTAAACTAGAGAGCCTTTACATAAGGTATCTATAGGAGTAAAGCTCTTTACTAAGGCGCTAGTAAGCACTAGCTACTAGCCTTACACTAGTAGTCTTAGTAGCTATATACTTACTAAGAACTATAATATTACTCTTCTCTTCTAAAATAAGAGTATTAGTAACCTAAAAATTAGCTATCTCCTTACTATAAGACTATACTCTTTATCTATATCCTCTTTATATAAGGATCTCCTTATCTTTACTTAGGTATATATATATAGCCTCTATTATTTTATAGTAGCTATAGTTATTTATAATATTATAGCTATAACTATTATTATATATATAAAGGAGGTAAGTAAGAGCCTACTATAATATTAATACTATTATTAGTACTTATAAAAGGTGCCTACTACTAGGCTATAAGATAATAATAGTCCTTTCTTAAATCTACTTTATAGCTAACCTCTTCTAATAAATTAGCTAGCTAGTTATTATAACCTTCTAGTATCTTACTATTATCTATAGTAGTAGATAATATATAGTTAAGGTTATATAGCGTAATAGTATTAAAGTATAAAGTAAGCTCTTAGTAGAGCTAGTATACTAAAAGCTTATCTAGATAGTAGTTATAGAAGTCTTCTACTACCTCTTCTACTCTCTAGAAGTCTATATAAAGCTACTATAAGAGTACTATATTCTAGTTAGGTAAGTTTATATACTTAATCTTATATTACTATAGACTCTTTTTACTAGTAAGGGTATTCTTACTCTACTTATTAATATAGTAGTCTATAATTTTATTAATATAGTAGTTATAGTTACTCTTTAGTTACTCTTAAGTAATCTCTTTTTTATTACTAACCTCTATAGTATTATCTATAATATATAGTAGCTATAGGTAAAATACTAAGTATATATACTTATAGTAATCTAGGAGCTCTAGTACGATAGTATACTTATCTAAGATAGCCTTAACTTAGTATAGCCTAAAGTTCTTTATACTAAGTCTCTTATTTAGCTATATAGTAAGTAAGTTCTATAAGTCTAGATAGATAAGGTTACTAATATAATATTCTAGTACTAGGCTATAGGATTTATTTATAAAGTATTCTATATAAGATTACACTTATATAATATTATAGTATATAAATTTAACTACTTAATTTATTCTTATAGCTATAGCTTTAGCGTCCTTTTATAAGAGTTTCTTAGTATATACTATAGCCTAGATAAGAGCGTCTAGTTTAATACTAAGCTAAGATAGATAGCTCTTTATAGCTATTATAAGGGTAATACTAGTTAATATATTTTCTTTACTATTAGCTATAAGCTCTATAATTAGTAGCTAGTTAACTTAGTTATCTTATATAAAGTTAGTATATATATAGAAGTAGTATTTAAGTATTATATTTATAATTTTAGTTTAGCTATTAGTCTTAAGATACTAAGTAGTAGAGAGGTAAAGCGTAATACCTAGTTATATATAGAGTTTATTCTAAAAATATAAAGTAAACTAGAATCTATAGTTAGAGATAATAGTTAAAGGAAAGCCTTCTTTACGCTATACATACTAAATAAATATATAGATAATATTCTTTAGCTTAAGAGAATCTAATAGTATATACTTCTACTTTTTACTAAGTTAGTATACTATTACTATAATATACTTATAGCTACGCCTAAAGTATAGGTATTTAAGTAAGAGTTTAATAAAGTTTACTAAGATATTCTTTTAGAACCTACGTAGTATAGAGAGTAGATATAGTAGTTCTTACTTCTTATTTTTATATAGCTTAGCTTATTAATATATTTTATAAAAGTAAGTATATAAAGTAATTATATTTATTATAAAGAGCTAGAAGTAGTACTAGCTAATAAAATAGTAAGTTAAGTAACGCCTTCTATAGCCTATAGTTAGTAAGTTATAAAATAGCTTAATAATACTATTATATATTATATTATTAAAAGGTACTACTAAATAGTCCTAGAAGTATACTAGGCTATCCTTAACCTAAATATCTTTTATCTCTATCTTTAAGTATTATTTTATAATAAAGTTATATAGAAGGCGTTACGCACTATTTTACTTTACTTAGATAATAGTCTATATAACGCTATTAGTAACGTAAGCTTTTCTTATTACTTATAGTAGTCTTTAATTTATATTCTACTATAGTACTTATACCTTAGTAGCTAAGCTAACGTAAAGAGAGTTTTCTATTAACTCTTCTTCTAGCGCGTTACTTAAAGAGCTCTTATCTACTAGTATACTTACGTCTAAGAACTTTTTACTTATTAAGTATACTATAGACGCTAAGGTAAGTAGTAATACTTTATAGTTATTAAGTAGTATAAGTATAAAGTATATAGTATAATAAGCGCTATCTATATAGTATATTTAAAGCAGCGTTTACTATACGTACTTATTAAATTAATTAGAGCTAAGGATAGTCTATACTTAGTAGAGGCGCTTATTATTACTAGTAGAGATATCTCTAGAGTAGTATATTAGCGTATCTAGCTTACTACCTAGGTAGTTTAGTCTATAAGTAATCTTAAAGTTAAACTTAGATAGAAACTCTACCTATTAGGCTTACTAGTAGTTTAGTTATTTATTTATTATAAACGTTTAAAGTATAGTATAATCTAAGAGAACTTTAATTAGGTTAGCTATACCTATAAGCTTAGGCTACTACTCTTTAAATACTTTAATAATAGCTATAAGCTCTTTATTATATATAGTATAGTTATACTTAGCTAGTATTATCTTCTATAAAATAAAGGCTACTAGTTATAATACGCTATTAGGCTAAACTTATAATAGTACTACTATAGTAATAGTATCTAATAAGTCTATTTCTACCTACGTTTTAAGATCTAGGTTAAAGTATACTAGTACTAGTATAATAGTAAAGGCCTTCTTAAGCTTCTTAAAAGTATAATATATAGGCGACCTAAGTTATAGTAAGAAGTTACGTTTAATATCTAAGCTATAGGTTAAATCTATTAAAGGTTATACGATAAATAAGTATATAATAATAAAATAATAATAGAAGTTTATAAAGCTTAGAAAAGCCTATAGCTCTTTTAAGGTTATAAGTAGCTACTAGTCTAAAATAGTTTAGACTTTTATAGAGTCTATTTTAATACCTTTAGTTATAAAGATAAGTCTTAAGTACTTTACTTTCTTAATAGTAAACTTATACTTATTAATATCTAAGAATAAACTAGCTTCTTTTAGTTACGTAATTACTTTATAGACGTAATTTTTATACTTATCTAATATAGCGCTATAGATTAGTATATTATCTAAGTATATAGAATAGAACTTATCTAAATACTCTTATAGGATATTGTTAATATAGGCTTAAAAAGTGCTTAAGGCGTTATATAGCCTAAATAGTATAATAATATATTTAAATAGCTTATAGTATATAAGAAAAGCTATCTTATACTTATCTCTTTTCTTAATATAAATGCGATTAAATGTAGTAATAATATTAACTACTAAGTAGTATCTAACTTTAGATAGGTGTACTAGTATCTCTTTAATTATAGGTAGTATATTATAGTTTTTAACTATAACTACGTTTAGTACTCTATAGTTAACGTAGATATATAGTCTACTCTCTAGCTTCTTAACTATAAGTACTAGTAAAGTATACTATAACTTACTACTATAGATTTTACTATAAGTAATAGTATTATTAATATAGGCCTTAACTACCTTCCTTTTATTATAGCTAATACTAAATATATAAGCTTTAGAGTAGGCTAAGCCTAAGATAATATTAATACTATAGTCTACTCTAGCTTATAGTAGAGGTAAGTTATTATTTAAGTTAAGATTAAAGTACTTAGCTAGATCCTATAGCTACTTAAGTAAGTCTATAAGAATCTCTTTTTATATCCTATATAAGGCATTAAGTTTATTATAAAATTTAGTAATATCTTTATTAGAGAAGGTAGCTATATTAACTATAAATAGAGAGGTAAATATATGTTATATATTATTATTAAGAAGAAGGTTATTACTATCTTTCTCCTTAAGGAGCTCTTTAAAATAATACTAATATAGCTATATTATAGTATAGTCCTTATAAGCTACTATTATAGTAGTAGTTCTACTACTAACTAGCTAGATATCTATTAATATATAAGCTAAGTTTATCTTAGACTACTTCTTATAGCTCTTCTTATACTATAAGCTATTAATAATAATAAACTTACTTTTTATTAGGTCGTTTATAAAGTAGTACTTATTATTAAAGTATATTATCTATTTACGCTAGTCTATATTAGAGTTATAATCCTCTAGCTATAAGATACTAAAGATTAAGTTATAGCCCTTTATATTTACTTTATAAAATATTTTCTTACTAAAGTAGTTACTATAATATACTAGTATAAAGACGCCTTTTATAATAGCTTTACCTATAATAAAGCTATTACTAAGTTATAGTTAGAGTAGCTTCTATAAAGAGAAGGTACGTAATTTATACTATTATATAAAAGATTAAGATATATAGTTACTAGTAGCGCTAGAATTAGTTAAACTTTCTATATTAATAAGGGTACCTAAAGGTATAGTAATAGTATACTTAAATATAAACTACTAGCTATAGACTAAGTTCTTACTATTAATTATAGTATTAGCTATAAGCCTAATACTAGAGTACTCTTCTTTATATACTTTAGGTATCTAGTCTTCTAAATATTATAAATAAATATATAAGGTATTATTACTAAGTAGGAGTAGCTTTAGTACTAGTTATATACTATAATCTTATTTTTTCTTCTTTTTATATCTCTAGCAGCGTCTTTTAATAGAGACGTCTAGTTTCCTAAATTATTAAAGTTAGTATTATCTATAACTATAGCTGTATTATTCTTAAGAGTATACTTAAAGTATAAGATATAGCTAGTAAAGATAAAGTTAGCTATTTTATAAGGCGCGTTATTATCTATATTATAATACTTTATATTACCTTTATTTATAGTACTATTATACTTAAAGTACTTACCTACTATTATAAGGGCTATAATCTATATATTTATATACTATAAGTAGATAGAATTACTACTACTTCTACTTCTCTAGCTACTTTAGCTTCTACTTTCTTCTTAACTTTTACGTATAGAGTTACTTCTATAACTACTACGTAAAGTATTATTTAAGGTATTTATACTATTATTACTTATAGTAAAGTATTAGAGTTAAGTCTAGTTATAGTAGTTATATATAAACTATTCTTAGGTATTACCTATATAATAGCCTTAACTAGCGTTAAGGCTCTAGCGTATAAGGCGTACTACGTACTAAACTATTTTATAGTTACTTATATTAATAGAAGTAATAGCTAATATAAAGTAGCTTACTTAGTTATCTAGCTCTTTATTATTACGCTAATAGAGTAAGTCTTACTATCTTTTACTAATATATAACTATATTATTATATCTCTAAAAGTATTAATTATATTATATATATAGTTTAAGTTAGTAAATACTTTATCTATATTAACGTATACGTTATAGCTCTTTAGATCTAAGTAATACTTAACCTTTTAGCTAGCTAGTCCTTACAGCTTATTAATAATATAGTTTAACTAGTTACTAATAGAAGTATAAATATTTATCTTCTTTAAGAAGTTCTTAGTAGAGTAGCGCTAGAACTTATAGTTACTCTTATTAGTATTACTATAGAAGATCTTAATATCTTTTAGCTTACTATTTATAGTATTAAGGTTCTCTCTAATAGAGAATCTTCTAGTTTATACTATAGCCTACTAGACTAGGAGTACGCTAAAGCTTCTAGGTATACTAAATCTACTACTATAGGAAGTATAAAGACTCTCTCTTCTACTTTATAGAAATAGACTACTACTTCTATTAACATTACTATTAGAAGTACTATTCTACTTAATACAGACTTTCTCTACTATAAGAGCTAATAGCTAGTTAGTAAAGTAGATATTATTCTATTAAAAGCTATTAATCTCGTCTTCTATAACTAATAGCTTTAACGTATAGTTATCTTTAGCTACCTTTTAGTAGTTTAGTTATAGCTATAAGTCTCTAGTACCTTCTATAATACCTTCTATAATCTCTTTTATTATAGTAACTTTAAGTACTTATACCTACTTTTAGAACTTAGCCTTATAATCTATAGCTTCTTATTATAGTTCTTCTACTTTACTAGTAATATCTATATACTATAATATAATATTAACTATATAACCTAATAGCGCGTTAGGTACTTTAGTATTCTTATTATTTATAGTATTCTTAAAGTCTTTAGTAGTATATATATTAGCTATAATCTCTTTTTAACTATCTAGGTAGATATTATAGAAGTAGAGTATAACTTAATTAGTATTATTATTATACTTTAAGAAGAGCTCTATATAGCTATATTACTCTATAGCTTTATAGAGTAACTTATAATAAGAATTATAACGTTGCTTTTCTATCTCTTTCTCCTTACCTTTATCTTTATTATTTTTAATATTCTTAAATATAACCTTCTTACTAAGAAGGCCTAACCTTATATAAATACTAGCCTTATCTTACTTAGAGAAGTCTAGGTTATTTTTAAAGTTACTTAAGTCCTCTTTATTATCTTAAGTACTACTTATAGTAGTTTATAAGGCTAGCTCTTTTACTACTTTTACTACTACTTTAGCTATAGCCTTTATCTATACTATACGTACTATAGCTCTAGTTATAGTATTACTACTATAGCCTATACTTCTATTTATTCTAGCTTAGTAGTAGGCTTATATTACTTTCTCTTCTAAGTTAGAAGGCTAAATACTTAGTATATAACTACTAGTTATTTTATATAAAGGATTATTATAGTTAATAGTTACTAGTTACTAACTAAATTGCACTTATAATTTCTTAATAAGTATAATCTTAAGAAGCGTCTTATAGGCAGCTTATTAAAAAAGAAGTTTAGTATAATATAAGAGATTATTTAAGAGCTAAGTAAGTAAGTTAATTAATATAATAAGATACTAAACTAGAGAACTCTTACGTAAGGTGCCTATAGAAGTAAAGCTCTTTACTAAGGCGCTAGTAGGCACTAGCTACTAGCCTTACGCTAGTAGCTTTAGTAGCTATATACCTACTAGAAACTGTAATATTAGGCTATATAACGCTCTAGCTACCTTCTAGACTTATATTAATAAGACTCTAAAAAAGTACTTTAATAACTTTTACTTAGTATACTTAAATAATATTCTTATCTATAGTTATATACTTAAATAGTATATAGCTATATTTATAAAGTATTTAAGTACTTAGAGAACGTAGAGCTATATATAGATATTAATAAGTATAAATTTATAGTTAAGAAAGTTAAGTACTTTAGCCTTATCTTTACTATAGAGAGTATTAAAATAAATAATACTAAGGTCTAGACTATCTTTAACTAGTACTTACTTACTACTTTAAAAGAGCTATAGGTGTTTTTAGGCTTTACTAACTTCTACTAACGCTTTATTATTATATACTTATTTATTATCTCTTTATTAATAGACTTTATAAAAGATAAGAATATTAAATATAACTTTTCTATTAGTTAGAGCTTAGTAGCTTATAAGGTATTTAAAAAGCTTAAAAAGGCTTTTATAATTATAACTAGTATTAGTTTACTTTAATATAGAGCTTAAGACTTAAGTAGAAATAGATATATTAAATACTATAATAGCTATAGTACTATTATAAATATAGCTTAATAGTATTCTTAAGCTTATAGCTTTTATTTTATAAAAGATATTACTAGTAAAGTATAACTATACTATCTATAATAAAGAGCTTATAGCTATTATTAAAGCGTTTAAAGAATAAAAACTAGAGTTAACTAGTACTATAAATCTAATTAAAGTCTTTCTTAATTATACTACGCTATAGACCTTTATAGTTAAGAAGTAACTTAACTACTAATAAGTATAATAGGCTAAGTTCTTATCTAAATTTAACTTTAAGATTATTTATAGATCTAGTAAACTAAGTATAAGACTTAATATACTTATATATAAGCCTAGTAATGTATTTATAAGTAATAATATATATATCTTTTACTAAGTATAAATAGTTTTAAAACCTAACTAACTTAATACTAATATATAGTATATACTCTAAATATATTACTTTAATAGCGTATACTATACTATATACTTTACTTCTATACTTCTTAATAACTATAAAGTCTTACTACTAACTCTAGTATCTATAGTATATTTAATAAGTAAAGAGGTCTTTAGTATAAATATACTAGTAGAAAAAGCCTTCTTAAGTAGTATAGTAAAAGAAGAGTTAATAAAGAACTCTTTTTATACTAGCTTAGCTATATTAGTATAGATACTAGTATAGAATATAAAGAAAAGACTACTATAAGTAATATAAAAGGTATATAAAATAAATAATATTATATAAAAGATTATTAAAGTAAAGATAAATAGTATATAATACTTACTATATAGCTTTATTATTAAGTAATACTTTAAGATAGAAGTTAAGAATATTAAACTTAAGTAGAGACTTATATACTTCTAAAACTATCTTATTATACTATATAATAATAATATTTATATATTAATTATCTACTAATTTTATAATACTACTAGGTAATTAATTACGTTTCTGTTACATAACTAAGCTATACCTAGTTAAGCCTAGTTTAACTAGCACGTAATAGAAACGCGATTAATTCCCTAGTAGTAGCTCTATAGTAGGCTATAGTAAGTAGAATTCTACTTACTATCTTATTAGTTAGTACTACTTCTAGCTACTAATAATAAACTCTATTATTATATATACTTACGTCTATAAAACTTATTATAGAGCTAAGCTATATAGAAGTAAATAGTAAAAGCTATTTTACTTACTACTAATACTCTAGAAATTCTAGATAGATATCTTTATTAACTTTATTATACTACTACTTAAATATATATAATTTAGGTAGATATATAAATATATTATAGTTATAGTCTACTACTTAAGTAAAAAGTAGAAATTTATACTATTTACTTTACTTAAAACTAAAGACGTTATATAGGCCTTTATCTAATATCTTTAGTAAAAGAAAAACTTTCTTATTATAATTATATCTAACTATAAAGTATAGTTTACTTTATACTTCTAGTAAAAGCTTTATATAAGACTAGAGAGATTACTAAAGCTATTAACTATATTCTACCTTAAGATAGATAGATAAACTAAAATTACTAATACTATACTTAAATACTACTTACGTATATATATAAACTTTATATAAAATAACTAAATTAACTAGATACTAATTATAGAGATAGCTATTAATAGTAAAGAAAATATAATAACTAAAGTTATACTTTTTATAGCTATAAAAAGCTATTTATTATAACTAAGTATTAAGCCTAATATACTTATTACTTTATTATTATATATAGAAAGTAATATAAAAGAATATAAAATATATAGTAAGCTATATAAATATAGTTATTTAGTATATATAATATATTATTACTTAGGCGTAATTACGTATAGAGTACTTTATTAACTAATTATATAACTTAACTCTAGAGTACTATATTAATAATAAAGTATATCTTAATATTTATAATATTCTAACTATATACTTAAATAAAAGCTTTAGTATAAAGAATCTAGGCCTATACTAAGTTAAAGTAATACCTAATAGATACGCTATAGTACTAAAGTTACTAAACTACTATAAAAATATCTACTTAGTATTTTACTTATAGCTATTATACTTAAATACTAACTAGTTAGCTTTACTTATAAAAAGTAATATTACTAAAAAATAATTTAATAGAATTATAACTACTATATTAATAAAATTATAGTATACTATATTAATAGACGCTTAAAAAACTCTTTTATAAGTAATAAAAGCCTTTAGTTATATAAGATTAAGTATACTAACTTTCTAGACTAGAATATAAACTTACTCTAGTAACTATATACTAATCTTTAGAGTATAAAGAAAATAGTTAATAACTTTTATAAATACTATATATATAATAAGATAGTATTACTACTATATAAGCTATACTAAGACTTTACTCTATATTTTAATACTATTACTTTTTATAATCTTAACTATATACTATCTACTAGCGTTAATAATAGTAGAATACTAAAAAGTTATAGTAACTAGCTAACTAATTTATTAAAAGAGGTTAGCTATAAAATAGATTTAAGAAAAAACTACTATTACTACCTACTTAGTAATAAGTACTTCTTATACGTAATTAATAATAGTATTAATATTATATAGCTTTCTACTTACTTTACTATATATAGATAATTATATATAGTAAAGAATTAAAGAGTAGATAGTAAGTATATATAGTAAAGAATTAAAGAGTAGATAGTAAGTATATATAGTAAATATACTTATAGTAAGTACTAAAAAGTAAGATATAGTAAAGAAATAGCTAATTTTAGTTACTAGTATTCTTATCTAAAAGAAAAAAGTAATATTATAGTTCTTAGTAAGTATATAGCTACTAAAGCTACTAGTATAAAGCTAGTAACTAGTACTTACTAATACTTTAGTAAAGAGCTTTACTTCTATAAGTACTTTATATAAGAATTTTCTAGTTTAGTATTCTATTATATTAATTAACTTACTTATATACTACTAAATAATTCTTTATAACTAGTAGCTAGTAGTTTAATACTATAGATATTACCTTTATAGAGCTTTTTATAGTTTCTATACTCTATATTTTACTTATAGAATAATTTATTTTAAGTATCTAATCTCTTATATAACCTATATAGCTCCTTTATATAAGTACTATATATATACTAGTTAGAATATACTTAGAATTTTTTTTAAGTTTAAAAAAAAAGAACTTTAAATCTTAGTATCTATTTAACTAGAAAAGATAAAAATATTCTAAGTAGGCTTTTTTAAGGAGAAAACTTTACTATATAGTTTATATTATAAAAGTTATTATATAATTATATTATAGAACTCTATAATATACTTTAAATATTATAACTTAGAATTAGAGACCTAAAGAGCCTATAGAACCTATAAAGTACGTACTTATAATTACTAGTATTACTATTTTTTTATAAACTTTTGCTAATAAGTAAATAATTTATTAAAGAAGTTATACACTTTCTCTTCTATAAGCTGTATAGAGTAGATAGTAGCTATTAAGAGCCGCATAATTCACGAAGCCAATTAACTTGCGGCTGACTTAAGAGAACCATGTGTCTAGTCTTGTCGATGTCTGCTCACATTTACGGTTGTCCGCGCTCTGTTAAGAGACTTCGTAACGGAGGACCGTCTCTTACGGATTCGTCCTCTCGCAGACTAACGTCCGGCTTACACCACAAGTTTAGAATATTTCCAAACTGGCTCCATGTTGTGACGCCATGCGCAGTCTCCCCTCGGTGGGAACCCCATCTACAACCGACGCTAAATCGCCGAACTACTACCCAAGCCCAGACCAACATCTAACCACTACTGAAAGCATCGAAGGCCTCGCCACGAGTCCATCTTACCCCGCGCTCCAAGCCTCCACCCCCAGATCCCCACCCCACACTTCCTCGTCCGTGGAAAAAATATAGCGTGTCCAGTTCCACGCAACTCGTCATCTACAACCGGTGGCTTGTCAAACCTCACCACAACTTCTACAAGCGTCTACATACTTCACGAACCAGAAAACCTTTTGCTCAGTGAACATATAGCCTACGTCTCCCCTTATCATTCTCCCAACGCCATAACCAGTTCAAAACCAAAATCTCACGCCCAGTTCGTTATAACACTTTTCTCCCAAAACAATGGGTTTCCTCCAACGCGTCGTCAAAAACGATTCCATCAAGAGTGATCCGCCAGAAATATACCATGGCCGTGTCTTCCTCGTCAGTCTGGTGGTAAGATGTCACTCCTCATGTTGATTTCGATGCCAGCAACACAACATCTATCTAACAATAACGGCAGGCATGTTCCGGCGCACTTTTGTTCGGTAAGGATATGGGTATCATGGGCGGTGTACTAGTCATGGCGCCCTTTAAGGAGTACTACTTCACCCAGCCAACCAGCTACTACTTCTACTTACACTCGATTGTCTAGGGAGTACGCCCTCACCAACAAATCCACCCAAGACGTCGCCAACCTCTCCTCAAACATCGTCTCCGTAATCCAAGCCGGCGCTTTTGCCGGCGCCCTTTTCACATCCTGGCTCGCGAACAAGATCATCGGGCGGAGATGGTTGTTGATATCGTCGTCTGCGTTGGTGTTTGCTGGGGTGGGGTGTCAGGCTGGTGCGTCGGGGCGTATTGAGGTTTTGTATATTGGACGGTAAGTGAGGACTTCGAAGAGTAGCGTTGGCGAGATGCTGATGGTGCTTGGTGGTCAGGTTACTTGCGGGCATTGCGGTGGGCATTGCGAGTACGGTGAATCCGCTGTATGTTTCTGAGAATGCGCCGAGGGGGATACGAGGGTTGTTGACGGGGTTGTATCAATTGACACTTGTGTCTGGGCTTTCAATATGCGAATTCTTCCAAGTGGCGTGGTAGCGAAGTGGGAAGATTATTTTTACTGACGACGACAGCTTGCTTTCTGGATCAACTACGGACCCAATCTGCACCTATCAGGCCGATCCCAATCCGTCATTCCGCTCGCCCTTCAGCTCTACCCGCCGTCATTCTCTGCGTCGGCATGTTCCTCGCAAACGAATCGCCGCGCTACATCGCACAATCGAATCCCGCTCGTGCCCTCGAGGTGCGGCGAAGCTGCGTGGCCTCCCAGTCACGCACCCGTACGTCATTGACGAGATGGCGCTGGTGAACAGCAGCTTGAGGAAGAGCGTGCTCTCACGGGGGGTACTTCGACGCTGAGTATGCTCAAGGAAGCATTCACTGTCAAGTCGTATCGCCGGCGATCCATCCTCTGCATCACCTTGATGATGTGGAGTAACCTTACAGGCACCAATGCGATGACGTACTACTCTCCGACTATTTTCGCGTCAGTAGGACTGTCTGGAAGCTCTGTTGGCCTCTTCGTGACGGGTATCTATGGCATCGTCAAGATGATATCTTGCGCTATTTTCATCTTCTTCGTCACAAATTCTCTCGGCCGGCGCAAGTCGTTGCTGTGGACGGCATTGGCGCAGGTGGGTGTTCTGCGTATGGTGTATGACATCCACTGACTTGATCAGGGCGTCGCACTCTTCTACGTCGGATTTTACATTCGCTTCGACCCCCCGGTCAAGGGCCAGCCGATCTCTGCACGGGGATATGTGGCACTGGTTGCGATTTACATCTTCGCCGCGGTGTACCAGTTTGGGTGGGGCCCGGTTGTGTGGACATATTGCTCGGAGATCCCCCCGGCGCGGCTCCGAGCCCTGATGATGGGTATGGCGGTCGCAAGCCAGTGGCTGTTCAATTTCGTGGGTACGTCTGAAACATCGGTAATCATCTCGAACCTAGGTGAGGATGCTAACGCGCTCACAGTCGCAAAAGCAACACCGTCCATGTTTGCGACGCTCGGGAGGAATGGTTTCGGCACGTACTTCGTGTACGGTAGCTTCTCCTTTCTCATGGTGATTTACGCATGGTTCTTGGTTCCAGAGACCAAAGGTCTATCGCTCGAATACATGGATCAGCTCTTTGAGCAGGGGAGCGCTCGCGCCAAATTCTCACCGCCGGCGATGGCGGGATGGGATAGCGAGGGCAGTCAACTAGATGGCGACAAGAAGGAAGCGAGGACTCACCTCGAGAGGGTCTAACCTCGAGTTTGCAGAGCTCTCACTGTTCTGAACAGCGGACCATTTCTTCGTTGTCAGTGATTGACTGTCGACGCTGAAGATCCCGGGCTGAGTGTGCGAGTGCGTAGGACTGGCACAATGCCATTCAACACCAACTGAATATATTCAATAGAATTAATAGATGGAAAGAATTTCATGCTCCTATTTACACATCAAACACGCACGCTCCAATGCAACGCTCGCGCTCAAGAACATTGCTATGCCACGCTTTGTATCCTACCCACATTCACATATACGTACAACAAAAGTCCCCTACTTAAAAAGCCTCCTAAGACTCCACCTCTTCTTCTCCTTTTGGCCGTGCGATGTTCTCTCCCCAGCGCTCGTCGTCGGCCGTTCACTCTCGACACCCGCACTAGTCGCCGGGCGCTGGAAACTCTTCGGTCTATGAAGCGTAGACCAGCGCTTGTTCGCAGAAAGCGGTGTCGATGTGTTCGGTCGTTCCGGTCTGTCTGCAGACTCCATTGTGTCGGGCGAGAAGTGTATAGTGTGGCGAGACCTCGCTGTATCTGGCGAGAAGGAAGACAGTCCAGCGGATGTAGCAGGACGGGAAGGCGTGGTGCGAGCAGAGGTGTTATGATCTGGGTCGAGCGGTGTGGACGCTCGGAGCGGTGTGGAGGGACGGTTCTTTCTAAGGAGCGTGCGATGGCGGATACTACTGGCAGCGTTAGCACACTCCATCATTAACGACATCTAAGACCTGAATACATACGGCTTGTTCTGCTTCTCCAATTGGTGGAGTTGCATCTTGCTGTCCTTCAAGTTCTTCCTCAGATCATGGCGTGCCTTCTTATTGTCCCTCAACTGAATGGCTTGCTCGTCGCGTAGCATTCGTATCCGTTCGATCTCCCTCGCCCATGCATCAAGATCTTCCTGCTTCGATGCAGTACTGGCCCGCGTTGTTGGTCTCTCGTTGAGCACACTGGCATGGCCTATACTGGTCGGCCGGCTTAGAACGCTTTCGGGTCTAGAGCTCCTTGTGTGCTGGCTTGAGGGGCTTGTGGAAGCGATCGAGTCTGGTCTTGCCCGGCTAGGCCCGGCCCTGTTTGGTGTCACCACCTCTTCTTCCTCAGCCGGCTCCTGCCATTCTTCTAGAGTCTCAAGATGACGGATCTTCTCTTTGAGTGTCGCTATCAGGCGCTCGAAAGCCTTCTTATCTTCCCGCAGAGCATGCACTTCTTGCTCCAAAGCCTCGGACGATGGAGCCGATTCATCTTTGTCATGTCGAAGGCCGTCGATTGTGGCGTTCTTCGCTTGTAGTTCGGTTTGAAGGCGCTTGGCGCTGTCCTCCTGTTGCTCGCGAAGTTGCTCTTCGTATTTGGATCTGAGGTCGTTGTAGGCGGAGTTCATGGATCGCATCCTCTTGTCACTAGATGACTTCACCTCGTTGACAAAACTCTCCTTCTCTGACAACTGCTCTTCGAGTTTTGCTTTGCCTTTGGAGAGCGCGCTGAGCTCTTGCGCTTGTTCACCAACTTGGTTGTGTAGCTCCGAGTTCTCATCGAGCAGAATGCCAATCTCGTTGGTTCTTTCGGACAGTCTGCGCTTGTATTTGAGCTTCGCATTTCGCGCAGCATCAAGCTTAGCTTGTGACTCTTCGACGAACTCTCCCAGGCGCTTCTCGCTCTCTTCAAATGCATTTTCTGCATGGGCCATGTCCTGTTCGACGCGCTCGAGGAAGGCCTCAAGACGTTTATTCGTGTCCTGTACCGCTTGGAGCTCATCCTCTGCGGATACCAGTCGCTCTGAAAGATCTTTCTCGGTCTCACTAAGCTTGGAGTTCGTCTCGCGGAGGTTGTCTAGCTCCTGGCTATTCTCCGTCATCTTTGACCTGAAGGTCGCAGTTTCGGCTTCAGTAGCGTCAAGACGCACACGAGCAGCATGTAGCTCGCTCTCAAAGTTAGTGGTCCGCTGTGAAGCGTCGCGGATCGACTCTTCAAGCTTAGCATTCGTTTCGCGCAGGTTCGTCAATTCCGTTTCTGCCTTTTGCATTTCAATGACCATGTTGGCTTTCTCAGACTCCAAGCTGTCCAAAGCCTGGCGATTGGATGAGACTTGACCCTCGGACTGCTTCTCATTTTGAGCCATTTGTTCTCGAAATTCAGCAAGCTCCTGGTCAGTGCTGGACATCTTTTCATTAAGCAACGCATGTTGAGACTCGAAGTCCTTGAGATCGTGGCGGGCCGACTCCAGCTCCTTTTCCAAGGTCGCTGTGATTGTTAATGCCTCCCTCAACTTGCTTTCGACGTCGTTCTTTCCCTGCCGGAGTTTGTTGAGTTCTTCGTCTGTCTCCGTAAGTTTCGACGCAGCCTTGGAGCTTTCGGATTCAGCATTGGTTAATCGGGCTTGAGTGGACGCAAGGCCACTTTCGAGTTCCACTTTCTTTTGGCGAGTAGTTGTCAGCTCTTCCTCGAGCTTCACATGTGTCTGCAAAGCTTCCTTAAGCTTGCTCTCAACATCTGTCCTTTCATGACGCGACTTTTCAAGCTCCTGCTCACTGGTCGCAAACTTCGTCCTCAGGGTTTCTGCTTCCGATTCGACGGTCTGCAGTTGCGATTGAGTAGACTGCAGTTGCTCTTTGAGCTCCTCTTGAGCGGCTTGTGATGTTTGAAGGCGTTCTTCGACTTCCGCCTTGGAACTTTGAGCTTGGGTCACCTTTTCTTGCAGAGCCGCGAGATCTGACTGAACCTGTCTCTCTGCAACCTCCAGGTCGGCCATTCTTGAAGTTGCCGCTTGCAGCTGATTTTCGAGATCTGACTGGGCTTTGGCAGCCTCCCCAAGCCTAGTTTCCACATCATCCTTGGATTCTTGAGCTTCCTCCAGACTCTCACGTAGGTCGGCGAGCTCCGCACCAGAGGCCTCACCGTCCATTTGAACGATGCGCAGGCTTTCTTCCACCTTCGACTTTGCATCACGACTGTCATTCAGAGCGAGTTCCAGCTCAGACACAAGCGTTTTAAGCGAGTCACGTTCGTTGTGTATAGCACCCAAACGCGCTTCCACATCAGTGTGAGATGCCCGACTTGAGTCGAGGTCAGCTTCGAGCTCGGTAACCTTGGTCTTCAGGCGTTCGGTCCGGGTTGTACTGTGTTCTAGGCTGGAGCGAACGCTTTCGAGCTCGCTCTGCAACTCGGTCTTCGAAGTCACCGTATCTTTCAACTGCTTCTCAACTTCCGTCTTGGACGACTGGAATCGCTGAAGCTCTTCATGCAGGGAAGTCTTCAACTTCTCCGACGCTTCAAGGGTAGCTTGCAAACTGGCGACAGAAAGCTGCAGTTCGCGATGTTGCTCGTTATGTCTCTGCGCTTCTTCCTCTCGTTGCCTGTCTGCTGCTGCCTGGAGTTCGCGGGCTTGCTTCAACTCGTCCTCGAGAACTGATACTCGCTCTTGAGATTCGCGCAGCTTCTCTTGGAGGTTTTTCTCAGATGATCTCAGCTCACCCAGCTCCATCTTGTTCATCCGCGCAGCCTCGCGTAGGGAGAAAAGGGTCTGTCGCGCGTCTTTGAGATCGGCCTCGATGGAAGCCTTCTCGTCGTGAAGGTGCTCCAATTTGGCCTGCGCTTCACCGCCAGTTCGTTCCAGCGACTGAATACGTTTGTCGGCTGCCTGAACATTGGCATGAAGTTCGTCTCGAGAGGAGCGCAGCGTATCTAGCTCGGTCTGTAGGCGGGTCTTGTCTGTACTCTCCTTTTCTAACGTCTTTGTTGTGGCAGCCAAGTCTTCCTCAATCGTGCTTTTCTCGGACTGCACGGAACTAAGCTCAGCAGCCAGGCGCTTGCCCTGTTCGACCTCGAATCCATGGTTAGCCTCCAGATTCGTCAATTCTACACGCAAAGTCGTCAGGGCTTCTTCGGTATTCCGCTTGTTACCCTCTGAATGCTTGATTTGCTCGCGTAATGATGAGATGAGGCCTCCGCCAACCTCAATCTTTTTGACATTGCCCAGAATTTCTTGCTCATGCTCAGCAATCTTCTTCTGCAAAATCTGCTCGTACTTGGAGCCGCGGTCGAGTCGCTTCTTCAATTCGTCGTTTGCGCTCTCCTTTTCCTTGAGCTGATCACGGAGAGACGACTCATTACGTTCAGCATTGTCAAGTTTGTCCTGCAGGGCCCGCAGATTCTCTTCTAGAGTCGCTGTGCGAGTTTCGAGCTCTTTCAACTGAGTGTTGCGTTCTTCGAGCTGATCCAGTAGATCGGCCTTCTCCTTCTGTAACGCTTCGAGCTCTTTCTGCCTATCTTCACCACTCTGCTGCAAGTTGGTCAGCTCCCTGTTCTTCGACCGGAGCCTTTGTTTCAGGCCATCTTCCAGGCCCGTAGACACTTCCAGTTGTAACCTAGTGGACTCAAGAGTCTCTTCTACCGTGGCACGAGCTTGTTCAAGTGTGGCAATACGTGCTTGATGTTCCTCAATCTCCTTCTCAAGACTGGTCTTGGACGCTTCAAGAGTTTCGCCGGTCTCCTTACTCCTTGTACATTCGACTTGTAGCTCATGTATGCGACGTCGACAGGCGGCTAGGGCTTGGTCGGACTCGCGCTTGGCTCGAATGAGGCGGCTGTCGGATGTACGTATCTCGGTCGGCGAGTTGAATCTGGGAGTGAGCTCCCAGTCGGTCTCGTTCCACGACGAAGACGTCGATCGGGGAGGGGTTCTGGGACCGGACAGCGCCGTCATTGGCAGTTTCGAAAGTCGTGTTGGTGGTGATGGGGGAGGAGAGAGCATGTTGCGTGGCTGGTCGGTAGGATTCGCATACTGTAGCGTTAGCATTGAAGCCCTTTCCAATGCCTCGAGAATCTCCTTGTTCCTCCCCTCTTCCACGCGCAATGCCCTTTTCAGGTCCTCAACTCTCTTTTCCGCATCCCTTCCCTCGAGGTAATTGCTCTTTCTGCTCTTTGCCAAGTTCCGCGCACTGGTAGCGATTTGTCTCTCCTTCACTGATATATTGACGGCCATGCGAAATGCCAGTCTTCTTAACGAAGCCACAGACCGTTTTGCCTCGGCGCCAGCAACTTGGTGAGCCTTCAGCTCTGCGCGAAGAGTGTTGCGCTGCGTCTTCATGTAGTTGAGATGCGCCCAATTGGAAATTGGCGTGAGGCCATCCTCCTTGCTGGCGACCAGTTCCGGTGTCTTCGCGCCATCAACATCGGGGGGATTGCGAGAGCATTGCCCCCAGTAATCGACAAAGCTCTCCGCCATGGAAGATACAGATCGCTCCAACTGAGGTGTGTGTGCCTGTCGTCTACTGCCTCTTCTCACAATGCCAGCCGGTAGCAGATTCTCGACCGCGGTTCGAGCACGACTCGGTGCTGCAGGACGCCGATCCCCATCCGGAGGTGGAGATTCGGAAGCCATTGCGTGTGTCCGACCAAAGTAATCATGTGTCGGTTCTGGTGAGCAGTGGTCTTTGATCTTTGCTAGATATTTTGCTGTCGGACTCGTGGCTGGGGTGTCTGCCACGCGACAGTCGCATTCGTTGTTGTGATTTGCTGATGTACAATTTCGGCGCATTGAATCCGCATACAAACTTCAGGTTTCGCAAAAGGTCAGATGGCAGGGATACGGAGGGCGGTAAGAATATCACTGGAGCGACGAGCAAGAGGACAGTAGGTGGGTCGTTGGCAGAGGGTATCGAAGAAAAGATAGCGCGTGGGAAAAAGTACCGCAGCGTGCGCTGGGCTTGCAGCTGCAGCTGCAGCCTCAATTCGAGAATACAGCCGTCATCGGCAGAGATTGATGACAACTGCGTAAAGAGACGGGGGAGGGGAGAGTCGAAAGCACGCCAACCTGTGGGAATTGCGACACTACCCAGTGGCCGGCAAGCGTTGGCGCAAGTCTCGCAGGCCGGTCCCAGGCCTTGAGGTGGCATTGCGTCCCGCAAGAATCGTGCGATGGTGGGGAGCATCGAGCGTGATATGCACCTCAGCCGCTACCCGTGGAAGGAGTGGCAGGTGGCAGGCCTGGCCGCATCGTGCATCACTCGTGGCTTTCCTCCGTCTTCTCTGCGATCCTGCTGTGCGACACAGTTGTTGATGCCATGCTGTGAGGGGTAGCCTTAGGCTCGTGGCGCAAGACCGCTTCCAGCCTCCCGGCTTTGTTTCATCATCCCAGCTGCGATCCGGCATGTGAGATCGCCGGCGAAGAAACCCTATTTGCAGACGTTGCGCTTATCATTGACCGGGGCTATGCAAGATGGTGCTTTCTCGGTTGGGAACGGTCATATCAAGCGAATTTGGATCATATTCATGTCATGGTGAAGCGCGCTATTCCTCTCATTCGCTCATTGTCCTACTTCGTGTACTTCTTCTGTAAATGCTTCGCAATAGTCGTGAGCTGGATATTGCTCGTCCCCTCATAGATCGCACCGATCTTGCTATCCCTGAAGTACTTCTCCGCTAGGCCCTCGCGGACAAAGCCCATACCGCCCATCCACTCCACAGCCTGGCCTGACACCCTACCTGCGACCTGCGAAGACATGAGCTTGGCCATGGCAGCGTCCATGACAAAGTCCTCGCCAGCTTCCTTTTTGCGTGCGGCGTTGTAGACAAGTGCGCGTGCGGCTTGGATATCAGTCCAGGCTTGAGCAAGTTGGTGTTGCATGCCTTGGAACTCGCCAATGAGCTGGCCAAACTGCTTGCGGTCGTTCCACGCGTAGCTAGGCAGTTGTCAGTACGACGCATCGAAGATTGCTTCATAGATGGACTCACCCTGCAGCATTCTCCCAGGCGCCCAGTGCCAGGCCGGTCATCTGGGCTGCGATACCAATACGACCCTCATTCAGCAGTCCGATGGCGTACTTGTAGCCCTCAAATTCCTTGCCCAGCAGGTTGTCCCTAGGAATTTCAACATCGTCGAAGTTGATTACACAAGTACTGCTAGCCTTGATACCGAGCTTCTTCTCTTTCTTAGAAATCGAGAAGCCTGGTGTGCCCTTCTCAACAATGAAGGCCGTGATGCCCTTGTACTTCTTGCTTGGGTCGAGATTGGCGAAGACGATGAAGAAGTTGGCTTCGACGCTGTTCGTTATCCACATCTTGCTTCCGCTGATCTTGTACCCATTGTCTGTCCGTGTGGCCTTGGTGGCGAGTGCGAAGGCGTCTGACCCCGAGACCGGCTCTGAGAGGCAGAACGAGCCGACCGTGTCGGTGGCTAGTCTTGGTAGCCATTCCTTCTTGATCTTCTCTGAGCCATACTTCATGACAGCGGTGTTGACGAGTGTGTTGTGGACATCGCACATGACACTGACACTGGGGTCTACGCGCGCTAGCTCCTCGATAGCAATGATGGCGGACGTGAAGTTCATGCCGGCGCCACCGTACTCTTCAGGTATCTCAATGCCCATTAACCCTTGTTCGAAACAGCTCTCAACTACAGCGGGGTCCATTGCTTCTGCCTCGTCCATGTCTCGCGCCTTCGGTAGGATCACGTCGTTGGCAAACTTCGACACGGACTCGCCCATCATCATTTCGGTCTCAGACAGGTGGGTGATAGGCGTTGGGGGTACATCTGAGATATCCATTTGGTCTACGGCTTCGCGCCGCGCGGTCGTCGCTGAGAGGCATCGTATTCTATGAGGGAGAAGTCAGCTCTCAGCGTCCTTGCCTCCATCTCGACTGTGAACATACTGCGGGGCGGCGCGCACCGCTGGTCGTAGAGTGCGTGATGATGAAGCTGTGGCAGTGCGCAGAAGCGGCCTGAGTGATCGTGAGAATGATGCCATGTTGATTGCGTGTATTGGAAAGTAGCAGAGAAAGAGTGTGTGCGTGGAAAATTGATACAAAGAACGTGAATGATGCCGCTCACGTACAGCCGAGGCAGGGCAGCATGTAGTTATCCATACCCGCTCCAAGCCGTGTTCTGGGGTTGCGGAGGCGCCACCCTCATCACATGCCAGAGGTCGATCATGAACCAGTGGATGAATCTTTGTCGACAATCTCTTTATCATCACCCGGCTACATGCTCTCGACCAGAGACACATCTTCCTCTCTGACGACCTTCCTCTTTCCTGAATTTGAGCTGTGCTTCGCATCGTCATCTGCCGCTACGCGGAATGGAACCGCCCTACCTCGCACGGCGACATGGCCGAAGCTCGCCGTAGACCATGACTTGAACCACAGCAGAACGAAAAGGTATCACACATTCAGCGGCCTGAATACTGCACGCTGGAGAATGGGCTACCAATCCACAAGCTTCTTGGATCTATCTGCACTAGTGAAGCTACACTGTCCGCTCTGTATGCTCACTTCATGGATTCCATAACTGGCAGGAACTTGTTTGCAAGAAATTTGCTTCACTCTAGAATCTTATAATACTATATGCCGGTATCTCTTATGCTAACGAAGCACAATTGTGCCTCTTCTTGTATTGTCAAAAGCGCCAGCGCATTCTGATTTTGGCTGAACCAACGTAGGGTAAGGTTACACTTTCGTGCACATGTGTATCTCTTGGAAACTATAAGAGAGTCCTAGTAGCGCACACTGCTCAACCAAATAGCTTCATGTCTGCGTATCGTGTACAACATGCTTCATCATCCAGTCCTTGGTCAAACATCTCTTCGCACATAAATTTCTGACTGGCTCCACACGCTCTCTTGACTCACCCACGAACCACACTTACCTGTTTGCCTATCCTCCATCGTGACTTCCTCCATCCGGCCTCTCCACGTGCGCAAGTCGCTTCCAACATCTATCCCAATACTACTCCATATATATTTTACATTTCCCAAACCATCCATCAACATCCGTAATAGTATAATGGCTAGTATATTCCGCTCTCATCGCAGCACCGGAAAGATCAGGGTTGTCAGTATTCCCCATCATAGTCCCAGCGTTCGAA
>Ga0210040_10001961_pt1 | contig 29921 bp, 28 predicted proteins | sample CryGeyCG12114_NA_FD_185462 | JGI IMG/M metagenome (GOLD analysis project Ga0210040, IMG submission 185462) | Groundwater microbial communities from aquifer - Crystal Geyser CG19_WC_8/21/14_NA (SPAdes) (version 2) | ecosystem: Environmental > Aquatic > Deep subsurface > Groundwater | place: USA...
ATCTGGGCATGATTCAGGCCGATGATTTTGTGATCTGCATTTCCAAAAGCGGCAATACCCCGGAAATTAAAGTGTTGGTGCCGCTGCTCAAAAGAAAAGGATCTAAATTAGCCGCTTTGGTTTCTAATCCGGATTCTTACCTGGCGCAACAAGCCGATTTTATTTTAAACGCCAACGTGGAGCGGGAAGCCTGCCCCCACAACCTGGCCCCTACTACCAGCACCACAGCCGCATTGGCCTTGGGCGATGCCATAGCTATTTGTTTGCTGGAAAACCGTAATTTTAACACCCAGGATTTTGCTAATTTGCATCCGGGCGGCGCTTTGGGCAAACAACTTTATTTAAAAGTAGGCGATATTTTTACCCAAAATGCGGTACCGGCTGTGCTGGACAACGCTTCTTTAAAAGAAATTATTATTGAAATATCTTCTAAAAGATTAGGAGCTACGGCCGTGCTGCAGGCCAATACGAGAAATTTAATTGGTATTATAACCGATGGCGACTTGCGGCGGATGCTGAATAAATACAATTCGGTAGCCCAAATACAGGCGCGCGATATCATGACCGCCTCTCCGCTCACCATCGAATCCGAAGAATATGCTGCTGCTGCGCTTACTTTAATGCAACAAAAAAATATAACGCAATTAATTGTAACAAAATCTGGTAACTTTGCCGGGTTCATACACTTGCACGATTTATTGAAAGAAGGCCTTATTTGATAGTTGATGAAAAATCAAAATACCTTTGTAGTTATTATGGCTGGCGGAATTGGCAGCCGTTTCTGGCCGTTTAGCCGGACCAACAACCCGAAGCAGTTTCACGATGTATTGGGCATTGGCTCTACCATGCTCCAAATGACGGTTAAACGCTTCGAACCGGTTTGTTCTTTAGAAAACATCTATATTGTAACCAATGCCGATTACCGGCATTTGGTAAAAGAGCAATTACCCACCCTAAAAGAAAGCCAGATTCTTTGCGAGCCCATTGGCCGGAATACGGCTCCGGCTATAGCGTACGCCTGCTTTAAAATAAAAGAAATCAATCCGGACGCTAATATTGTGGTGGCGCCCGCCGACCACGTTATTCTGAAAGAAGATGTTTTTATTTCGGTGGTACAGGAAGCTTTAGCCGCAACGGCACAGGAAGGTGTACTGCTTACCTTAGGCATAACTCCGAGCCGCCCGGATACCGGTTATGGTTATATCCAGTTTCTGGATGAAGGCAAATCGCTGAAAAAAGTAAAAACCTTTACCGAAAAGCCCAACCTGGAAATAGCCCAGATGTTTTTAAACAGTGGCGATTTTGTCTGGAATTCCGGCATTTTTATCTGGAACGTAAATAGTATTATTCGGGCTTTTAAATCTTATTTACCCGAGATAGCCGAGTTGTTTGAAGAAGGCACTTCTTCTTTTAACAGCGACAAGGAAATTGACTTTATTAGCCGGGCTTATACCCAATGCCGCAATATTTCCATTGATTATGGCATCCTGGAAAAAGCCGATAATGTATATGTGTTGCTCAGCGATTTTGGCTGGTCGGATCTGGGCACTTGGAATTCGCTTTACAGCATTGGCCAGAAAGACAATGCAGGCAATGTAATAGACGGCAACGTACTGCTTTACGACACGCAAAATTGCATTATCAAAACGCCCGATGAAAGACTTGTTGTGATTCAGGGCTTAAACGAATTTATTGTGGCCGAATACGATAACGTGCTCATGATTTGCCGGAAAGACCAGGAACAACGGGTAAAAGACTTTGTGGCCGATGTAAAAAGTAAAAAAGGCCCCGGATATAATTAGCAGTAAACAGTTATTAGTTATTAGTAACTGTTTACTGATAATACCTTATTCTCATAAATTTAAAAAAAGCAGCCGGTAGAAAGGAGACTATCTACCGGCTGCTTTTTTTAAAGATAAAGATTTTATGCCGCGTTCTTTCGTAGCAAAATTATCCCATTCTATTTATCTATCAAGTAGTTGGACAATTATAAATATACATTTGGCTCCATTAAAAAATAATTTAAAAGCTCCCCTCCTGTTTTAGGAGGGGCAGGGGTGGTAAAATTACACTTAACCAAAATACATAATTATTTTCGTCCTATCATTTACCTGTAATACAGGAATGCTATTTAATAATTATCCCTTATACCCTGCTCTTTGATAATAGTTAACTGTTAACGGCCAACCTTTGGCGGAGCACTTCAAATAAAACAATACCGCTGGCTACCGATACATTGAGGGAACTGATTTGGCCGGCCATGGGAATTTTTACCCGCACATCGGCTTTCTTTAAGTACTCCGGCGAAATGCCGTCTTCTTCGCTACCCATTAAAATAGCCGTTGGCCCGGTCAGGTCTAAATCGGGAGCAGTAATTGTCAGATCGCTTTTTTCGGTACAGGCCACTACTTGTATACCCGACTGCTGCAGAAAGTTCAGGGTATCTTTCAAGTTATTTTCGCGGCAAACCGGAATTATATTTAAAGCTCCGGCGGAGGTTTTAAGCGCATCGCCGTTTATTTGGGCTGCCCCTCTACTAGGAATTATAATGGCATCTACGCCTAAGCATTCGGCGTTGCGGGCAATAGAGCCAAAGTTACGCACATCGGTTATCCGGTCCAGAACCAGCAATAAAGGCGTTTTACCTTTTTCGTAAATACCGGCTACAATATTATCTAAGGGCGCATAAGAAATGGCCGCAATAAAAGCCACCGCCCCCTGGTGATTTTTGCGGGTTAAAGTATCCAGCTTTTCGGGGGGCACCAAGGCTACCGGTATATTGGCATGATGCGCGAGTTCGGTAATTTCCTGGGTAATGCTGTTTTTCTGGCCTTTTTGCAGGTATATCCGTTCCAAGCCTTTTCCGGCGCCTAAAGCTTCCAGAATAGGCCGGAGCCCAAATATCATTTCTATCTTATTGTCTTTTTCGCGGCTGGGTGCCCGAAAATTTACTCCTCTTGAATAATTCCTTTTCTCCATTTGTCGACGGTGCTGTACCATACAAACTCGTAATCCGGACGGCGGATAAGTTCGTAATGATTTTGTGTAAAGGTATTGGGTTTTTTGCTGAAAATAAATTTTAATACCGAACCACGGGTTCTCACGCCCGCATAAGTCCATTCTTCTACTTGTTGTTTCCGGTTTACGCTGGCCGGTTTCCCGAAAATAATATAAATCATGCCCCGGTCGGTGAGCCAGCCGGCTTTATGGGAATTAAAAAACTGGTTGGCTTCTTTTACCCGGCCGTAATACGTTTTTATCAGTTGCCGGGCCAAATTTTTATCCTGATTGGCTACTTTCAGCCAGAACTGATCTAAGGCTAATTTAGGTTCGGCAGCGGCATATAATTCGTTTCTTTCTTTCACATTGGTTATGTACACCAAGGGTTCGATGAGTTCCTTAGCCGTGGTAAGTTCGGGATATAAATTTCCTTCGGCCACCACGCTCCGGCTCGCATGGCCTACGGTTAAGAGGTATAAACCTTCTTCCGGTAGTTTTACCGGCTCATGGGGTAGTACCCTAATTTCGCGGCTCATCACCAGTTCGGCCGGTACATTTTTAGGCAACCGCGAAAAAGGCGGAGCTGCCGCCGGGAAACTGCCTTCGTATTTCTTTATCTGCACTTCCGTACTGTTTTCAACAGCGCTTACCTTAAAAATTTCCGATAAATTTACGTGGTTCCGGAAAAGCGGAATACCTGCCGAATCGGTTAAAATAAATTTCTGATTCAGGTTTTCTTTCGTTAACGGAATATCTACCCAAACCACATCCTCATCGTCCTGCCGGGATAATATTTTTAATTGCAAAACAGCGGGTGAGGGATTTTCCGGTATTTTCAGCTTAAAATCAGCAAGGGCAAAATCAAGATAAGTTTTTATTTTATGCCGGAAATCCGGAATAGAATCCCGCTTGGTAATTTCGCTTTTTTCGTCATTCAGGTTAAACAAATATTGTAATTGAGGCGATGAACCATTTTTAAATAAATTTTCATCAGCCAATTTCAAAAATACATGCAGACTGTCTTCTTCGGCCCGTAATTCATAATTAATGGTAGTTTCGGGCGCATAAATAAAATTAAGGTTCTGCCGGTATATGGCTTCTTTCGGCGCACAGGCAACTACCAGAAAAGCTAATAATAAAAAATATTTAAACTGATGATACATAATAAAAAGCGGTTAGCTCTTAGCTAAAAAGTATTGTTGGTTACTAAACGGCTGTACGCAAATCAAAAGTATTTAAGCCTGATTACCGCATGAAAATGAAAAAAGCTGCTTTCTGCGCCTGTTGCTTACGGCTTTAAAAAAGTTTGTTGCGGCTCTAAATCACTCAAAATCAACAAATAAAGATAAGTTTATTGTCTGTTATAACTAATCCGGCTTTGGTTTATCAGCATTTTGGGCAAACAAAAAGTAATTTAATTGAAAGTAATATCGTTATTAAGCCGGAAGATTTCCCTAAAAATAAGGGAATTGCAAAGAAAACGGAACTTAATTAACCCGATTTATCTTTCAACTGAGATTTTGAACTTGAAATAAAGAATATGCAGATCGTTTATCATCCTTTGTTTCTTCTGGCTTTAGGCACGCTGGGTGTTGTTTGCTCCGGATTACTACTGAAAGAAATGTTTAAAATAAGAAAGCAATTGCACGCCGAAATGGGCCGTGCCAAATCGCTGAAACGTTCCAGAAAACGCATTTATTTCTAATATCTTTTCTTTTCCCGGCTTTATCTATCTTTCCGGTTTCGGGTTACAATCTTCGCAAGCCGCAATAGCTATCCGCCAAAACGTACCTAATGTCCGAAGTACAAGCCTTCTTCAAACTTGCAGCTGATATATTAGCCATTGCAAAACTTACCTGGTTACTGCAATCCGACTGGTATTTTACAGTAACAATTTATTGACCGCCATTTCTGCTTCTGCTTCCCAAGTTGTACCATTCTTTAAAATATCACCAGCAAACTTGTATTAACACAAACAATACAACTCTAAATAATTAAATTTCAGGCATATTACCAGGCAAAACTAACAGAGAGTAGTATAATGTTATAATACTATATAAACTTTCAAATAAGCCTTTGAAATATAATTTATAAGCTTTTTATTTACGTAGAAAGTAATTACAAACCAATATGCTATATTCTTAACATCATTATTACAGGCAAAAGCATTCCGGATTAAATTATATTTCTAAAATAACTGATATCGGTAAATAATATTTTAATTAAATGTACCAGCCCCAGTATAATATAGTAGAAGACTATAATTATTACCTTCAGAATAAGGCTTATTTTTACAATAAATATCCTGATAAATATATTTTGATCAGATATAAGAAAGTAATTGGTGTATTTGATAACTATATGGATGCCCATTTGTACGGCGTTAACCATTTCCGAATTTACGAATATTATATTCAGCATTGCTTTTTACCTAAAAACTTAAGTACTGGTACATCGGCCTAGTAATAATAGACCAAACCAGATTTTTAGCATTTATATAACAATGGCCGGTTTAATAGAAACAGTTATTCAGAATATCAACATCAATGCTTTAAGCAGTAAAGAACTGAAGGCTTCTCTTTTATATCTTGACTTTTTGATTGCGGAAGAAACCGAGACAAACAAGGTTATAACTTATTACCGTACCAAACTGGCCGTTATGCAAAGGTTAGTTGATCTTAACCGAAATCAATCTTCTAACTTTTCTTAAACCATCCGGCTTTTTATACCCCTAAGCTTTGGCGTTGTTCCTGGTTTATTTAACCTTACTTTTGACCAGCCATTCGCTAAACTTTGCTTTTTTCTTACCCCAATTAAAACCCGGAAGTTTTTCTGCACTTATTTATATTGCCGGATATTAAGACTTAATTCTTAGTAATTTTAGTATACCCTAAATAATCTGCTGCCCTGCTAAGCGTTATAAGTATCTTTCTGTTCCTCCTTATAGTTTTACTCTGGCGAACAGGTTGCTGCAAAAAATAACAACCTAATACCACTACAGAAGGTTAACAGTATAAAATCATAATCCGTAGTTCCGGCATGGCAGATGCAGAAAATACTTTAATCATAGAAAACATAAAAGAGGAGGTACCGGGAGTTAAGATATTCACGTTTGCGACCGATCCTGCCCGCTCGGTTGTCTATAAAGCCGGCCAGTATTTAACCTTAATTTACCCGTTCGATAAAGATACCAGAAGGTCTTATTCTATTACGTCGGCGCCGGCTTTACACGAACCCTTAGCCATTGGGGTAAAAAGAATTGATAATGGTTTATTTTCCCGGTTTCTGATTGATAATGCTAAACCCGGCGATGTTATTGAAACTACCGGAGCCGCGGGCTTTTTTACCTTACCGGATAACCTTGCGCTTTATAAACAAGTGTTTTTGCTGGCTGCCGGCAGTGGCATTACTCCTCTTTACAGCCTTGTAAAAGAATTACTGGCCAGTTACCAACATCTATCCGTAGTTTTAATTTATAGTAATCGGTCGGCCGCCGAAACAATTTTTCTGGCGGAATTAAAAGAGCTGGCAAACCGGTATATTGGCCGGTTTGAGATTGAGTTCTTATTTAGCGATAACCCCAACTTGTTCAAGGCCCGTTTATACCGCGATTTATTGGTGCAATTGGTGCTGAAATACCAAAGCTGCTCTTCCGAACAAATACTTGCTTATATTTGTGGCCCCCAGGAGTACATGCGCATGTGCACGTACGGCCTGCACGCGGCCAAACTGCCGGATAAAAATATAAAGAAAGAAATTTTTAATACTACCCTGGCCGTACCGCGGGTACTGCCGCCCAATACCGAAGCGCACCGGGTAAAATTAAAATGGCGGCAAGAAGAAATTAGTTTACAGGTACAATACCCCACCACAATTTTGCAAGCAGCAAAAAAAGCGGGCCTGCAACTACCTTTCAGCTGCGAAGCCGGTTACTGTGGTAATTGCGTAGCCCAATGTACGGTCGGTAACGTCTGGATGGCCAGAAATGAAGTGCTAACTGAAAAAGATATAGCCCGCGGGCTGGTACTAACCTGCGTTGGCTATCCGGTAAACGAAGTTTCCCTAAACATATGAACTCATCTATGAAATGCTTAGGCTTTTACGGCCTGCCGGGCTAACAACCGCCACCGACCATTTTGCTTTTGCCACACCAGCAGAATAGATAATTTAACGGTGCCGGGTACGCCTTTATCGTTGGTTTCGGCTGTTAATAGGTGGCGCACCAGTGCTGTTTTGCCTATTACCTGTAAAGTTTGTCCGGTTAAATCAATCAATTTAAAATCGGAATTGCCACTGGTTAAAGCTTGTATAAATTCCGCTTTATTCTCTACTTTTCCGCTGGAGTGACCATAATTCAACTCGGCCAGGGTTATTTGGTCCAGGGCTTCTTTATCGGCCTCAATCATAGCCAAGCGCAGCTTTTCTACTGCCGCAGCTACTTGCTTTTCGGCTTTACTTTGCGCATTGGCGATTATATTAAAATAGCAGATACCCAGCAGTAAGAATAAAACTTTTTTCATGGCGCTGTCAATTAATTTGCTCATCTCTCGGATCGGGATTATTGTTGGAACAACGGAACTGAATACCTGTTTTTAAAGGAAGAAAATATTTGTCTGGTAAAAGGAAAAACATTCTCATCTTCCGGAAAATAAAGATTAATGTAACTATATCATAATTGGTCTGTATCAAATTTCAACCTGTTTCATGCGCAGTGCTAACAGGTGCATAACAAACCAGGTCAGCAGATAAGCCCCGCCGCAGATCAAGAACATAATAAAATAAGCTGTTTCGAGCTGATTGATACTTTCGTAGTACACAAACATACGCTTTTGCCCCAAAGCCGTTAACAAAATATTGCCTAAGCTGCCGGCCAGGTTGCTAGTAGTGTTAAACAAAGCTACTGCATTGAAATAAAGAAATAACTGCCCGTTTCAGGTAGCTGATAGTAGTGACAGGAAATACCAGGTAACAAATAATCTAACAATCACAGCTAATGCAGCTGCTGGTAGAAGCAGATTTGATTAGGGAGCTTGTAGTTCTTCTACTTTTGCTTTTTTGGTATAAGTATAGATTAACATTATAAATGCCCCTATCATAATGGAAACATCAGCCATATTAAAAATCCCGGTTTGAAATATCACAAAGTTTATATGCAGGAAATCGGTTACTGAACCATAAACTATTCGGTCATAGAGATTGCCAAAACCGCCGCCTATAATAAAGCATATACCTATAACTAAAGGCGTCTTCATATCGGTTTTAGTTAAAACAATGTAAATTCCAACAACAAGTGCCATTAACGGCAGCAAACTCAATAAAATAAACTTAATTGGGCCGGAAAGCGAATCGCCCAAGCTTAAAAAAGCGCCGGCATTTTCTATTTTAGTAAGGGTGAAATGGTTTTTTATTAAATCTATCTTGTCATTATAATCGAGTTTTTCACGAACAATATTCTTTGAAATTTGGTCGCAACCAATATTACACCAGACTATCAGCAGGAGTATTGTGTTTCTTAAAAGCTGTTTCATACCCATTTTTTTATTCCTGGTTAGTTTTAGGTCTTTTAGTATGCGTTATAGTATGATTGGCAGTTTGTCAATCTTTTACATTTGCAACTACTTGCTACCTAGGGTTATCTTATTTAGAATTTTTAACTAATTCAAGCGCCTGCTGGGTGCGTTTATGCAATACATCGTACTGCTGCTCCTCTAATATATTTTTACTGATGAGTTTGCTGCCCATACCTACCGCGCAAACGCCGGCTTTAAACCAGGCAGAGAGGTTTTCCTGCTCTATCTCTACGCCGCCGGTCGGGATAAACAATTGCCCCGCAAAAAGCTCCCGGATAGCCGAAAGAAAACCTGGTCCCAGAATATTAGCCGGAAATAATTTTATGAGGGCGGCCTGGTGTTGCTGCGCCAGAAAAATTTCGGTGGGTGTCATGCAGCCCGGAATCCAGAGCAGGTTATGTTCGCGGGCCAGTTGTCCTACCTCAGGGTTTACCAGCGGGGCTACAATATAATCGGCGCCAGCGTTTATAAATGCCTGCGCTTCCGCCACCGTTTTAACCGTGCCGATGCCCAGGTGCAAATCCGGATATTCTTTTAGTTCCTGTTTCAGAAAGGTAAAGTTATCCAGCGCTGCGGCACCCCGGTTCGTATATTCTAACGTGCGAATACCGGCGCGGTACAACGTTTTGATAATTTCTAAACTTACCTCCGGGTTTTCGTAAAAAAATAAGGGCAATAATCCCTGGTTTACAATAGTGTCTAAAGCAGTTTCTTTACTGGGCATAAGCAGAGATGGCGTTTTGGATGTCGGCTACGGTACTGGTAGTGGCATCGCTTTGAATAAATAATTTCTGAAAGGCAGCCGCGGTGGCAAATTCCAGCGTTTCTTCGGGGCTAAGCTGCTGGTAGAACCCGTAGATTAAACCGGCCATAAAACAATCGCCGCTGCCTATTTTATCTACAATGTTATCGGCATGGTACTCGTGCGAAGAGAGCAGTTTGCCTTGCCGGTATAAGGTAGTATAATAGTTAATACCTGGGCCCTGATCGAAACGGAAAGTATTAGCCACGATTTCGCACCTTGGAAATTGCTGCTGGATGGCAACCGAAGTAGCCGCCGCCTGCCGCAACAAACTTTCTTTATCCCGGTCGGCAATTAACGCTTCGTCTAGCTTTACGCCCAGCATTTTCTCTGCGGCCCAAATATTACCCATAATCAGGTTACAGTATTGCGCCAAACCCGGCATAATGGCCGCCGGATCTTTCCCGTACTGCCAGAGTTTGGCCCGGTAATTTAAATCAAGGGAAATAAATATATTTTTTTGAACAGCTATTTGTAAGGCTTCCTGGCAAACATCGGCTACCTCTTGGTTAATGGCCGGGCAAATAGCACTGAAATGGAACCAGCTCACGTCGGCAAAAATTTCGTCCCAATTAATAGTACCGGGCTGTAACCCCGCAAAAGCCGAATGCTGCCGGTCGTAGATAACGCCGGCATTTTTCAGGTCTTTGCCCTGGTGCAGGTAATACAGGCCAACCCGGTCGCCGCGGTAAATAATTTTATCGGTAGCGATATGCTTTTCCTGCAAATAACCCACCACCTGATCCGACAAAAAATTAGCCGGCAAAGCAGTTAAATAAGCCGCAGGAATACCCCAGAGCGCCAGTGCGGTGGCCACGTTGCATTCGGCGCCGCCTATATAAAATGGCAATTGGTTTTGTTGTAACCAGGCGCCGTCCACGCCGGGACTAATACGGAATAACAATTCGCCAAAAGAAAGAACTTTACCCATTGGTATTAAAAGTTAAAGTAATTTTTGGCATTGTAATAACAAATATCCTGAATAATCTTGCCCGTCCAGGTCAGGTCATTGGGCAATTCACCGTTTTCAATATCCTCGCCGAACAGATTACACAAAATGCGGCGGAAATATTCGTGGCGGGGAAAAGATAAAAAGCTTCGGGAATCGGTGAGCATGCCCACAAAGCGGCTAATTACCCCTATGTTAGATAAGGCGTTTAGTTGGGCCTTCATGCCTTCTTTCTGATCCAGGAACCACCAGCCGGAGCCCCACTGCACTTTGCCCGCCACGGAGCCATCGTTAAAATTCCCAACCATGGCGGCCATCACTTCATTATCGGCGGGGTTCAAATTATACAAAATGGTTTTGGCTAGCCGGTCTTCATCGTCCAGGCGGCTTAAAAATTTGGAAAGCGACCGGGCCTGGCTGAAATCGCCAATTGAATCCCAACCGGTATCGGGGCCCAGCAAACGCAAGGCCCGGTGGTTGTTGTTGCGCAAAGCACCCAGGTGATATTGTTGTACCCAGCCTTTTTCGTGGTCCCAAAGGGCAAACTGAAACAGCATAGCCGATTTAAACCGCCGGTTTTCCGCTAAAGTCAGGGGCTTTTGGTTGCGGATTTTAGCGAAAATTTCTTTTATCTCAGCTTCAGTGTAATCGTCGGCGTACATTTCTTCCAGGCCATGGTCCGAAACGGAGCAACCCTTAGCGGCAAAATAATCGTGGCGTTGTTTCAGGGCCGATAAATAATCGTCGTAGTTTGTAATAGCCGTATTGGTTACAACTTCCAGTTTCTGAATATACGCATTCAGCACTACCAGATCGTCGGCGTTCATGGCTTTATCGGGGCGGAAAGCCGGCAACACTTTTATTTCGAAACCGTCTTGTATTATTTGCTGATGAAATTCCAGCGAATCAACCGGATCATCGGTGGTGCAAACTATTTGCACGTTCATTTTCCGGAGCAGGTTGCGCGTAGAGTATGCCGGAGTTTGTAGCTGGGCGGTACAAGTGTCATAAACTTCGCGGGCATTGGCCCCTGATAAAACATCGTATACCTCAAAATAACGCTGCAATTCCAGGTGAGTCCAGTGGTAAAGCGGGTTGCGCAGCGTATACGGCACAGTCTCCGCCCATTTCTCAAATTTATCGTAATCGCTGGCATTGCCGGTGCAGTACGCTTCGTTTACGCCGTTGGTACGCATGGCCCGCCACTTGTAATGATCGCCGTAAAGCCATACCTGGGTAATATTTTCGAACTGCTTATCCCGAGCAATTTGCTCGGGTGGCAGGTGGTTGTGGTAATCGATGATGGGCATGCTTTTAGCATACTCGTGGTAAAGTTGCTGTGCCGTTTTAGATTGCAACAAGAAATTCTCGTCCAGAAATGCTTTGGTGCTACTGGATTTATCCCGAAACTGCGGACTTGATACTTGGCTCATATTCTTTATCTTTAGTTTAAAACTGGCCTAGAGCGACACGCCTCTTTTCCAGGGAATAAAATCATCCTGGCCGTGGCGAACGGCACTTACTTCAATTTCGCCGCTGGCTACCTGTATTACATAATCGAGGATGCGGGCGCCAGCCTGTTCAATGGTTTCTTCGCCTTCTATAATAGTACCGGTATTTATATCCATGATATCGCGCATGCGATTGAACAGCTTGGTATTGGTAGCAATTTTTACCACGGGTGCTACCGGATTACCGGTAGGCGTACCCAAGCCAGTCGTGAATAAAACAACATTGGCTCCGGAGGCTACTTCGGCGGTAGTAGATTCTACATCGTTGCCGGGGGTACAAAGTAAGTTAAGGCCTGGCTGGGTTACTTTCTCCGGATAGTCCAGCACGGCTACAACCGGTGAAGTTCCCCCTTTTTTGGCGGCTCCAGCGCTTTTAATGGCATCGGTAATCAGGCCGTCCCGGATATTACCCGGCGATGGGTTCATATCGAAGCCCGATCCTACGGCCAGGGCGCGGTCGTTGTACGTGCGCATCAGATGCGAAAAGCGTTCGGCCTCGCTGGTGCTCACACAACGGTCGCTGAGGTTTTGCTCTACCCCGCATAATTCCGGAAACTCGGCCAGGATAACCGAACCACCCAAAGCGACGAGCAAATCGGAAGTATAACCAATGGCCGGATTGGCCGAAATACCGGAAAAACCGTCGGAGCCGCCGCATTCCAGGCCAATGCATAATTTACTTAAAGGAGCCGGTCTTCTTTCGTTCTGGTTGGCTTCTATCAAACCGGCAAAAGTTTGCTTGATAGCCAGGGGTAACAGATCAGCCTCGGTACCGGTTTGCTGCTGATCCAGAATATATAATGGCTTATTAAATTGCGGACTGCGTTTTTGAATTTCGGCTTGCAGCATAAAAACTTGCGCGTGTTGGCAGCCTAAACTTAAAACCGTAGCCCCGGCCACGTTGGGGTGCGTAATATACCCGGCCAGCAAACCGCATAAAGCCTGCGCATCCTGCCGCGTACCACCACAACCGCCTTCGTGGGTAATAAATTTAATTCCATCTACGTTCGGGAACAGACGCTCACTTTTCTCGCCCTTGTCTTCCACGTAAATATCAGCCTGCAGCAAGGCATCTACACTGTTACCGGCCTTGTACATATCTATTAATTTCAGGGCCTGGTTTTGGTAAGCCCGGCGGCGGCCATAACCCAACGGGGCCACTAAAGCTTCCTGCAATACTTCCAGGTTGCGATTTTCGCAGAAAACCATGGGCACTACCAGCCAGTAATTGGCCGTTCCCACGCTGCCGTCGGACCGGTAAAAACCATTGAAAGTTTTATTTTGCCAAACCGAAACGTCGGGTTTTTCCCAATTTGTTTTGCGCTCGCCGGTGGTAAAATCGTAGGCAGCGTGTATAATATTGGTGGTTGTAAGCAGGGCTCCCGGGGGCAGGTCGGTCTGCGCCTTTCCTACCAGCACGCCGTACATAATCACATCCTGGTTCTGCGGAATAAAAGCTGCGGCAAATTTATGCTTTGCTTTCACGTTATCTAATAAGGTAAATTCTTCGTTGTTGTAATACACTACTTCGCCTTTATTTAAATCTGTTAAGGCTACCAGCACATTGTCCTGGGGGTGTACTTTTAATATATTTTGCTTCATTTTATTTTAAACCGATATTCTTTTAGATGGCAACAAATTAAGGGTGGCCCACATTCCATGCGTTTGAATCTTGTTTAAATATTTTTGCACGGCATTGGTAAAGCCGGGTAGCGCATCCAGATCCGTGTTCCACAAATCTGTATTTTGCAGCACTTTGGTACCTACCTGCTCTGCCTTGTTTTGCTGCCACAAATCGTAAAAATAACTTGCTGCTTCATCGTTAATCAGGTATTTTTCTCCTTTTAAAATACCGTAGTATTTCCCGCCTTCTGTGTCGGTACTTTTCATAAACAGCAGGTAAGCGGCAAAACCCAACGCTATGTTTTCGGGCACTTGCTTAAATATAGTATAATAATTTTCGATTAGCGGCACTACCCGCAATTTTAGTTTGGCCGTGTAATTTAGAGTAATGCTTAACCAGCGGTGATCGAGGTGCGGATTACGGAAACGGTCCAGCACCTGGTGCGAAAAAGCAGTTGTTTCGGTGGGCGAAATTGCACAAGGAATAGCCGGCGCTATTTCTTCGTGCATTAACCGGGCAATAAAACCCGCTACGGCCGGTTCGTTCATGGCTTGCTTTACCGTTTCCTGGCCGGCCAGAAAAGCCAAAGCGCAGCTTAAGGTATGCGTACCGTTTAGCAAACGTAATTTTAATTCGCGGTAAATAGTTATATCCGGAGCAATTACCAGGCCTTCACTGGCCGGAGCAAACGAAAGTACATTTTGCACGTGCGCATCGCCCTCAATGGCCCACAGCCGGTAAACTTCTGCTATGGTCAGTAATTCGTCGTGGTAGCCTAATTCCTGTTGCAACTGCGTCAGCACCGGCGCTGCGGGTTTGCCCGGCACAATGCGGTCGACGAGGGTATTGCAGAAAGTATTACTTTGGGTTAACCACTTATGAAAACCAGCCTCCAGGTTATTCTGCCGGGCCAGTTCTATTACAATATTTTTTAATTTAGTGCCATTATCGGTAATTAATTCGGTGGGTACAATCACCAATCCTTTATCCGGGTCGCCGGCAAAAGCCTCATAACGGGCTAGTAATACAGCCAACAGTTTACCCGGAAAAGAAACCGGCGGTTGCGCCCTAACAGAATCGGCGGTTAGCTGAATACCTATTTCGGTGGTATTGGAAATTACTATTTTGAGTTCCGGACTAGTAGCCACAGATAAAATAGCTGGCCAATCGGTATGCGCCGCAAGCACCCGGCTAATGGCGGAGCAAATTATATTCTCTTCTATTTTATGTTCATCTGCAATGCCCCGCACACAGAGCGTATACAGGTTATCCTGGTCATTAAATTCTGAGGTGCTGCCTTTATCCGTAGATTTAACCACAACCACCCGGCCGTTAAACAAACCTTGCCGGTTGGCTTTATCAATAAAGTAATCGGGTAAGCCCCGTAACAATACGCCGGTTCCGAACTGCAATACTTTCTCCGGCAAATCCCATACGCCCGTTGGAGGCAGCACTACTTTTTCCGAAGAAGCTATCCTGGTTAAATTTTCGCGATTCAGCATCATGCTGTTTTTAATTTTATCTATTCTTAAAACTATTTCTTATTGTATCCTGTACTTCCTTCCGGTTTGATTTTTGGCCGCATAAAAACCCGTTAGCTATTGTATTTTATCGAAAATGGTACCGGCGAAGCCTTTTCTGTTCTCGTAAATAAAAAATCTTTACGGGGCCTGCATGAGCAGCCAGTATATTAATTCATTTCCGGCCGCAAAATTCTGGTACTCGGCGGGTAGTTTGCGGCCATCGGTGTATTCGTTGTATAACCACGGATCGCCAACGGCAAATACGGTCCCTTTTCCTACTTTGGCCACGGCCATTACCACGTCGCCTTTATGATTTAAAATTGATTTGGCCGGGGCTTTCAGGTTTAAAGTACTTATTTCTTTCAGGTACAGCTGGCGACCAGTTTTAAAAATAGCATGATTGGCTGGCACCATAATTTTGCCCATCTCAAACTGATTGCCCGTTACGGTATTCTTCGTTTCTTTTTTAAACTCCATGCCGAAAGCGGCGGCCAGCGTATTAAAATGATCTAGTTCGGCATTGGGTAAATCATTGGCCATTAACAGCAGCACTCCTCCTTGCTGCACCCAATCCGAAATAACTTTTACCTGCGCGGGCGCCACATAATTGGGCTTCGTTGTTTCTTTTTCGGTATCAGGGTCCACGATGATGTAAACGCTGGCATTCTTTAAATTCTCCGCGGTGGGTGCTTGCTTCAACTCTTCGGTGTTGGCGCCCAGGTAACGGGCGTGTTCGCCCAATAAAGCAAAACCATTGTTATCCAACTCCTGCCATTTGTAATGAAAAGGAATGGTTTGCCCGCTGGCATCTTTCATAAATTCGTTGTTAAAGTAGCCATCCAGCAATATGGTTTTGCCTTTTCCCACGGCGGGGAAATTGCGCAGTTCCATTTCGTTTGCCGCCAGCAAAAAAGCGCCTACTCCTTTCGGATCGTTGGTAACTACTTTTTCGCTGAGATAATATTCGTAACTGCCATCGCGGTAAGGATTACCTCCTAAACCTGCCACACTTACGGTCCCCTGCAGATTTACCCGGCCGTTTTCATCCGTTCTGATAAATTCCTTTATAATTCCTTTATAGCCGTTTTGCGCCACGGTTTTGTACGTTTTAGGCAAATACCCCAAACGTACGCCTTTTCCCAGCGCATACACAAACATGCAGGAAGCCGAAGCTTCAAGGTAATTTCCTTTGTTGGTTGGCTTATCTAATATCTGGTACCAAAGGCCCGATTTCGTATCCTGCACTTTTTCTACGGCAGTAGCATAACGCGCCAGTATTTGTATCAGAGCAGCGCGCTGCGGATGCTTTTCCGGGAAATACTCCAGCACATCTACCAAGGCCATGCCGTACCAGCCCATAGCCCGTCCCCAGAAGTTAGGCGAAACGCCCGTGGTTTTATTCGCCCATTTTTGCTGTTTCGACTCGTCCCAGCCATGATAGAGTAAACCGGTTTTAGGATCGCGGGCATGCTTTTCCATGTAAATAAACTGGTTCGCAATATCGTCGAAAGCTTCCGGCTGGTTAAAAGTAGCGGCATATTCGGCGTAGAATGGCTCGCCCATGTACAAACCATCGAGCCACATTTGTTGCGGATATACTTTTTTGTGCCAGAATCCGCCTTCTTTGGTTCGGGGCTGATCTTTTAGCTGCGTGCGGAGCAAAGTGGCGGCTTTATAATATTTTTCCTGCTCCGTTACTCTATACAGGGTTAGCAGAATACGGCCGTTTTTTACGTCATCGATATTATAATCTTCGGGTTTATACCCCCGGATCGAACCATCTTGCTGCACAAAATAGTCCATGCTTTTCTGAATGAATTTAAAGTACTCGCCTTTGCCGGTCCGCTTCCAGATGTTGGTTAAACCTTCCAGCACCACACCTTCGTCGTAAGACCATTTTACCGGTTTACCAGGTTGCACAGCCAGAGAATCTTTCCAGATCTGCATTACCGTAGCGGCCATTTTCTCCGACCAGGCTGCGTTTTTATTCTGGCCCAAAGAAAACCTGGCCGGCAAACTGCAAGCAAAGAGTACTATCAAGAATAAATATTGTTTCATAAAGCCATTTAATTCTGTCAAGGATTTATTCCGGGAGCAACCTTAAAAGAAACCAGCCTGATTAGCTGATGAAAAGCAAAATGTGAATTTGGGTTAAAGGCAAATGCAGCCCGGAAGACTAAATTCCCGGCGCGTTTACAGGTGATTGGGTTATGATTGATCATGGGTGGTGGTTGATATTGTATATTTTCCGTAACGATAGCGCTATTGGAGTTCGGTTATTTTCACGGGGTCCATGTCGCTGTAATCTTTGTTTTCGCCGGCCATACCCCAGATAAAAGCATAATTGCTGGTGCCGCAACCGGCGTGTACAGACCAGGGCGGCGAAATAATGGCCTGATTATTATGCACCAGCAGGTGGCGGGTTTCCTGCGGCTGACCCATTAGATGCACCACGGCCTGGCCTTCGGGCACATCAAAATAAAAATAAGCTTCCATGCGGCGGTCGTGGGTATGGGCGGGCATGGTATTCCAGACACTGCCGGTAGCCAGCACTGTTAAGCCCATTACCAATTGGCAACTTTGAATGCCGTCTTTATGAATGTATTTGTAAATAATTCTTTCATTAGAAGTTTCCAAAGCCCCCATTTTAGTCGGCATGGCGGCTTCTTTTTTCATGAGAACAACCGGATAGGCATGATGAGCCGGCGCCGATAAAAGATAAAACAAAGCCGGATTATTCGGGCTAAGCGATTTAAAAGTAACGGTACGGCAATTTTTGCCGGCGTATAAACAATCTTGTTTATCTAAAGCAAACGTTTCTCCATCTACTACTACTTCACCGGCACCGCCTACGTTTATTATGCCCAGTTCCCGGCGCTCCAGGAAAAAATCCGCCCGCAATGCAGCATAATTAGGCAGCTCTAAAGTTTTGGATACCGGCATAATTCCGCCAATAATCATCCGGTCGTAATGGCTGTAAGTTAAGCTTACCTCATCGGGCTGCATTAATGCGGGTATTAAAAAGTTTTCCCGCAAGGCTTGGGTCGGCATCTCTTTTACTTCCTGCGGACTGTTATGATATCTTTGTTCCATCTGTTTTCTTTCGTTATTGGTTATCCGTTAATCGTTGTTCGTTTAGCTTTATACTTGTTACACAGTGAATAAAATAAGTTAAGTTTAAAAATAGCATTATTGCTTGCGAAGGCTGTTTTCCTCCCGCTCCCAAGAGTTACCTTTCTTTTCTCAACTTATTTTCTTCACCGTGTAATTAGTTTTGGGCGCTATTTATTCCTTCAGCAATTAAACAAACTATCAGCAATTACATATTAACGGCCTATCCAGCCACCGTCTACGGTTAAGATGGTACCATGCACATAGTCGGAGGCCTGGGAGGCCAGGAATACAATGGCGCCCGCAAAGTCATCCGGCGTACCCCAGCGTCCGGCCGGAATCCGGCTTATAATGGCTTGGCTCCGGTCCGGATCGTGGCGCAAAGCTTCGGTGTTATCGGTAGCAATATAGCCGGGCGCAATGGCATTTACATTTACACCTTTACCGGCCCACTCATTGGCCAGGGCTTTCACCAGGCTGCCAATAGCGCCTTTGCTGGCGGCATAACCCGGCACATTGATGCCACCCTGAAAAGTGAGTAAAGAAGCCGTAAATATTATTTTGCCGGAGCCTCTTTCTAACATGCTCCGACCGATTTCCCGGGCCAGGATAAAAGGCGCATCCAGGTTTACCGACAATACTTTATCCCAGTATTCATCGGCATGTTCGGCGGCAGGTTGGCGCAAAATCATACCGGCATTATTCACCAGAATATCTATAAGGGTATTTTCTTTCAGAACCTGTTGCGTGAAAGCCGTTAGTGTACTGCGGTCGCTTAAATCGCATTGGTAAGCTTTGAAGTTCCGGCCCAGGTTTTTTATCTCGTTCTCAATTTCGCTGCCGGCTAAGGCCAGCGAAGCCGATACGCCAATTATATCGCAGCCGGCCCCGGCTAAAGCCAAAGCCATGCCTTTACCAATTCCTTTATTGCACCCGGTTACTAAGGCGGTTTTACCTTTTAAATCAAATAAATTTCCTGTATTCATTTCCATTAAACTTCCGCCGGAAGCTGCTTTTCTGGCTCATATAACAAGTGTAGTTAGAAATTAATTTGGATAAAACTATTTGGGGATATATTTTATGCAAACGTTAGCAGATGCCATTAAACACTTAATTTTGACTAGACTGATGAGAACAGGATGTCAGGCTAATAAAGAAATAACAAATAACAAACTGAAAGTTAATTTTAATATGCTTTTTACCTCATCTGTTCGGTTGCGGTCAGCATCGGCAAGCCTCTTTTACATAATTGCACGGCCAAACCCCAGGGATCGCGCAGCATTACCAGATGCGAACCATCCGCCAAATGCTGATCTGTTTCCAGGCAGGCGCCGGCCGCTAGCAACCGGTTTTTGTCTTCCTCAGGATTAGGAGACACAAAAGCCAGGTGTACCAGCAAAGGGTTCATGTCGCGGTAACAAGGTACTTCATCCGTTGGGTTATTATAAATTTCAAGCATGATGCGGCCGCTATCGTCGGCCAGGAAAGTGGTAAACGGAGCCTCTGTTATTTGCCGGACTACCCGCATACCCAAATAAGTTTTGTACCAGGCCGACATCTGCCGCGGATCTGCTACATTGAGGGCAAAATGTTCTAATTTCATACTTACGGGTTTTAGTTTTCTTCTGCCTTATATTAATGCATACCAATTCCACCGCCAGGCAGATGTTGCAGGTGGTAATTAAACCAAAATACACCTATTAACCTTAAATTTTCTGTCAGAAAAGTTCGATATTTATTTTTAATATCTCGGCGCTGGTATCGCAAATCCTGCTAGAAGCAGGAATGATTGCTTTTGTTGCAACTATGTTAGGGTTAACTTTATTTTTTTAGAACTACAATGTTAAAATATTCCAATATAAATTGTTATTATAAAAACAATTATCGAATTAGCCGCATAATAAATACCCATGGGGTTTTTCAGTTAATTTAATTGTCATATTTTTATAACAAGAATTTTGTTGGAGAATCTAAACTGGTGCTTTTGCACGAATAACATTCTCCGTGTGGACTTTCGAAATTAACTATTTAAATAAATGATAACCTGTTCCGGCTTACAATTTATCCGCAACTAATACTGCTTCTGTAAGCTGCATAATTCCTAAGTTTATGAAAATAGTTAAACCTTAGTACACCAATAAAATTAATATCTACTTTCTTTTAATTCAGTATTATGGCAATTAGTTGTGTAGCAATAGATGATGATCAGCTGGCTTTATTGATCATAAAAGCTTACATAGGCCGGTTTCCGGAACTGAAAATAGTACGAGTATTTAACAACGCTGATGCCGGCTTGGCGTTTTTACAAGATAACCCCGTAGATATTTTATTTATTGATATCAACATGCCCGGTATATCCGGCATTGATTTAGTGAGACAGTTAAATACCCAGCCGCTCACTATTTTTACTACCGGCGACAAAGAGTTTGCCTACGAATGTTTTCAGTTATCGGCCCTGGATTTTTTGCTTAAACCAATTGCCTTCGAACATTTTTCCCGCTCTATACAAAAAGCCTTGGATTACCTGGAATTAAGAAGGCCCAAAGAGAAACTGAGTAATAATAACGGTCCGGACACAAAGCTTAGCTCGTCGGTATTGCCCCTGCACCCCACTAAAACGCCCGATATTTACGCCGCCGGTTCCCGGGTTATTACGGTTTTATTCTGCGATATCCGGAATTATACTTCCCTGGCCGAAAAAGTAGAAACCAAACATACCGTGGCTTTACTACAATCTTATTACAGTATTATGACCGAGGTAATAAAACAACACCACGGTACCGTAATTCAGTATGTGGGCGATGAAATATTTGCGGCTTTTGGCGCGCCCATAGCCCACGAAAGAAACGAATTAAATGCCGTTGCGTGCGCTGTGCAAATGATTAAACAACTGGGTACTTTAAATAAATTAAGCCATTTGGTATTACCGCAGCCGGTGCAGGTAGGCATTGGTATTAATGCGGGCGAAGTATTTGTGGGCACGATCGGCTCGGCCGATAAAATGGATTATTCGGTAACCGGCGATACGGTAAATACCGGTAAGCGCATCGAATCTTTAACGAAAAATAAACCTAATTCTATTTTTATAAGCGAAACGGTTTATCAGAAAGTAAAAGGCCATTTTTCTATAAAATTCCTCAATCCGGTTTTGGTAAAAGGCAAACAAAAAGAAATGGCAGTATTTGAAGTTACCAACACGCCTTTATCTGTTACCTCCGATTCGCCTTTACAGGAAGATTAAAAACAGATGCGAACGCCAGCTTTTAAGCTTATTGTGAATTAAACACCCACCGGCGAAATTTCTTCGGTATCGGCTTCATCCGGCTTATACCGGGCTTTTTTCTTACCGATTAGTAAAATAAACAAACCTACTACCGCACAAAACGACATCATGCTTACCATAGGTAAAGCGGTGTTGTTATGCAATATGCTTACTGCTGCCGAAACCAGGCTGCCCATGCCCATCCGGAAGCTCCCCATCAGGGCGGCGGCAATACCGGCATGGCTGGTAAATGGCGCCAGCGTTAAAGCCGAGGAATTTGGGTTTACCAGGCCCTGCCCGGTTAAGAAAATAAACATCAGTACAATTAAACTGTATTGTCCGTACCAGCCGGCCCAGGTTCCTAGCACCAGGAGCACGCCGGTTGCGGTTTGGTAAAGCAAGGTTACCAGGATAATTTGTTCGCTTTTAAATCTTTTTAACAGGATATGGTTTAACTGCGTAGACCCGATCATGGCGAAAGCCAGCAAAGCAAATATCCAGCCGTATTCCTGCTCACTTACTTTATAAATATTCATAAATACATCCGGCGATCCGGAAATATAAGCAAAAGGAGCCGCTGAGCCAATGCCTCCTACCAAACTATAAACCAGGAACTGCGGTTGTTTTAATACCGTAAAGAAATTAGAGAGCACTGCCTGTGGCCGCAAGGACAAGGTAGTATCTGGTTGTTTGCCCTGGGGTAAAAAGAAAAATGTTCCCACCAGCATCAGTGCAGAAGTAATAGCCAGAATAATAAACACGTAATGCCAGCCAAAGGACGCTGTAACATAGCCGCCCACCGTTGGTGCTATCATAGGAGAAACCGCAATAACCAAGGTTAGCAACGAAAAAACCTGGGCAATTTTATCAACCGGAAACAAATCCCGGACCAAAGCCTGCGCCGCTACCATGCCCACACAACCGCCAATAGCCTGTAAAAAGCGCATGCCAATCAGGGTTTCAACCGAATTGGTACTTGCACAGCCCAAAGAGGCCAGCATATAAATGGCTAAACCCAGGTATAATGGTTTTTTCCGGCCAAACCGATCGAGCAATGGGCCGTAAAGCAGCTGCCCCACCGAAATTCCAATTAAATAACTGGTTAAAGACAGCTGAATTTGCGAGATAGAGGTATCCAGATCGGCGGCTATGGCCGGAAAACCGGGCAAATACATATCAATCGCAAAAGGACTAATAGTTGACAGCGTTCCCAAGATAAGAACGGTAAGAAAATATTGTTTACGGGTCATTTTAGAGTAGGTGATGCTGAAATATATACCTGATGAGCGGCGAAGGGTTCATAAATTTTTAAAAACGTTTCCTGGTTTTTGCTGGTTCCCGAGCCGGCTGTACTTACATTCAGGCTATTTATTAGCAGCAGCGCAATCAGTTGATTTTATTTTGGGTATCAGTTTCCCGACCTACAATGCTTTTTAGCCGATTAAGATTCACTTTCCAACATTTCTTTTCAAAAATGAATTAAACCTTTTAGGCTTCACCATAGTATCAGTACTATATATATCAAAAAAAGCTCAGATTGACAATCTGATTATTATTAAAGAGAATCGTCTAACAAAAACAAAAATATGAAGAATATAAAAGCAATTATATCTGTATTGTGTTTGCTGCTGCTGGTAACCATGAGCAGTTGCGATTTAGTAGGTGATATCATGGAATTTACCATGTGGTCTACCTTAATTGTAGTAGCAATTGTTATTCTGCTGGTAATGTGGATTATCAGAAAGCTACGCGGGCCACGTAACCGTATTTAAATTAAAATATAAATTAAGTAAAGAGGGAGGCTTTTAAATGAGCCTCCCTCTTTTTGTTTATCGTATTTATAAAATCCTTAGTGCTTATTCCGGGTAGGCATGGTGCCTAAAATCCAATCCCATAACGGCGAAGATACGCCATAAGCAATATTATCGTCTTTGTAATGGTGGATACCGTGGTTAATCCAAAGAACTTTCAGGAAATTTTTGGGTGGTGCGTACGCGTGCACGGCATAATGTACAAATAAATACAAAGCATACCCAAATAAAAAGCCCGACACAATGCCAAATACAAATTGCCCGAATATTAATTTAAAAATAAAAAAGAATACCGAAGCAAGAAATAAGCTTACAATGGGCGGCATGGCCAAGCGGTCTTTATCTTTCGGATATTCGTGGTGAACACCGTGAAATTTATACTGGATATCTTTTTTAATATTCGTGTCGGTATCCATGTGAAATAAATGACGGTGGGCCATGTATTCTACAAATGTAAAAATAAACCAGCCTATCACAAACAGCCCAATGGCCGAAAGTACAGTAATAAAACCATGGCTATAGCCATAAATAATTAGGCTTACGGAAATAAGGATAAAAATACTAATAGGCACTGCAATATGGGTGCGGGTTAACTTTTCGAGTAAAGGGTTTTCAAAAACCTGTACAGTTCCCTTATGATTTGGTTTCATAGTATTTTAATTTAGATAAATAATTATGGCTTCAAAATTAAAAAATATTTTTCTTAAACTGAATGCCGCAGGTATTATTTGCAAATCAACTAGCAATAGCCGATCAGCACATTTTTGCCATTACCTGTACCAGGTGTATAAGTTTGGTAATATCGCGGGAGGCATTTTGATAGGTGATTTGTGCTTTTTGATAAAACTGTAAACGGCTGGCTAGTGTTACGGTTACAAATTGTTTTATTTCTTCGGTTGTTTTACCGGCTACCAAAGGCCGTTGTTCTTGGTTGCTATGCCTTAAGCGCTCCGCTAAAGTATCTGCGGGTACCTTTATAAATACAGTTAAGCCAGCTTCATTCATAAAATCTATATTGTTTCCAAAACAGGGTGTTCCGCCGCCGGTAGCCACTACGGTGCCGGCAGCCAGCGCGGCTACTTCGCGCAAAGCAGCGGCCTCCGCCTCCCGGAAAAAAGCTTCTCCTTTCTCCGCAAAAATTTGCCGGACATACTGGCCGTGCTTTTCTTCAATATATTCGTCCAGATCCAGGAAAGGCTTTTGCAGGGCTGCCGCCAGTTTGCGGCCAATAGTAGTTTTACCGGCTCCCGGCATACCTATCAGAAATATGGATCGGTTCATGGTTGATTTAAAAACATAACACGCCAGATGTTTAGCTTTTAATCCGGCTTAAAAATAACGAGGCAAATGTAAACAGGAGAAACCAGATTATAGTTGTTTTGAACTGGATATTGGTAATACGGCAGCAAAAGTATTTACAAGCGTTAGCATGGTTAAAGCCGCGGTCATTACAACTTCACCCGCGGATCAATAAGGGCATACAGTATATCCACGAAAATATTAATGAGCACAAATAAAAAAGCAATAAATAAAGTAGCACCCATTACTACCGGGAAATCTAAGTTTTCTACAGCATGAATGGTAACGGCGCCAATACCTTTCCAGTTAAAGATATATTCGATAAAAAAAGCGCCGGCCATTAACGAGGCCAGCCACCCCGATACGGCCGTAATAACCGGGTTCAGAGCATTTTTTAAAGCATGCCCCACCAGTACGCGGTACGAAGATAAGCCTTTGGCCCGGGCCGTCCGGATATAATCCTGGGACAGCACCTCGATCATGGAGCTGCGGGTGAGTTGAGTAATAACTGCCAGGGGCCGGATGCCCAAGGCCACGGCAGGCAACACCAAATTACGCAAAACCAGCTGCGGACCGGCAAAAGCATCCATTTCGTATAACTGACCGGTTAAACTCAGGCCGGTAATATGGCTCCAGTAAAAACCAAAGGTAATGGCAATAAGAATACCCGCCACAAAAGAAGGAACCGAAATACCCAGCACCGAAGTAGAAATAAGGGCATGATCTAAAAAACTGTGCGGCTTTAAAGCGGCCAATATCCCGAACAAAATACCCAGCACGGTAGCCAGCAACATAGCCGCCCCGGCCAGCCAGAGCGTTCCGGTTATGTGATCGAGCAGAATAGCCATTACTTTTTTATTGCTTTGAAAAGAGCGGCGCAGGTAAGGCGTTTTCCAGACCAAAGCTTTAGCTCCCAAGGGTATTAATACGTGATAATTATATTTTTCCTGGTTTTCGTCCTTATTTTCGTGGATAGAAACGGGCGAAATATCATTTATATAATACAGCAACTGCTCGGGTAAGGGTCTGTCCAGTCCCAGTTCGGTGGTAATAGCTTCGCGGGTGGCCAGGTCGGAGCGCTGCCCAGCCAGCAACGCCACCGGGTCGCCGGGCAAAACATTAAATAAAAAGAATACCGCTACTACTACGCCCAGCAAAATAAGCAGGCCGTGGCCTAACCGACTGAGCAGAAAGGCCACTATCTTCATAACAGTTGTTCTACGGTTTGCAGTGACGGCACATCGTTGTGGTGCCATTTGCCTACTACTACGCCATTTTTCAGCAACATTAAGCCTGGGTTGGCACGCATCATGGTTTTCAGCACGGTAGCATCGCCAAAATAATAAGGCGCGGCCAGGTTTACTTCGTGCCGGAACACATCAAAATCCTGGCTGCTGCTGGCCGTTAATACCATGGGCTGGATGTTTACTTTTTTATCTTTTTCCAGGCCGGCCAGCAATGTGTTTATATCGGCGAAACCGTCCGGGTTAGATTTTCGCACATCCTGCACTAAGATCAGTAATTTATTGCCCCGGAATACTTCCTGGGTAAAATCACCTTCGTCGTTCCAAACGTTAAAATCAGTAATCTTTGGCCCGGCTTCCGGGTTTAGCGGCACCATTTTTTTAAACTGATAAGTGGTGTCTTTCGGATAATCGGTAAATTCCTGCTCCTGCCCGTTTTTCTCCATGATGTATTTATACTTCAGCGCGGCTGAAGGCTTCATGAGTTGGGGAATATTATTACCTACTTTGTAGGCCCGGAAATCAACGAAAGGCTCGTGCAGATACGCATAAATACCTATACCAAAAGCTAATAAAGTAGCAACGGCTACGGCTAATCCGGGAGTAGTTGCCCGCCGGGGCGCCGGCAGGTATTTGGGGGTAAACAGCAAAATCAGGATCATGACCAGCAAAATCACATCTTTACTGAAAGATTGCCAGGGCGTAAGTTTAATCGCATCGCCAAAGCAGCCACAGTCGGTTACCTTGTTAAAATAAGCGGAATAAAAGGTCAGGAACGTAAAAAAGATCATGAGCCCCAGCAAACTCCACAGTACTTGTTTCAGTTTCCAGCGCACCAGCAAGGCTACGCCCAGGATTATTTCCAGGGAACTTAACAAAATAGAAAAATACAGGGCATACGGCTCCAGCACCAGGAAAACAGGAGAGAAATCGGTGGAGAATACTTCAAAATATTCTTCCAGCTTAATAGCCGTGCCCACCGGATCGTTTATTTTAATCAGCCCCGAAAATATAAAAAGTAAACCAACAAAGAGCCAGCAGATTCTGCTAATGAGTTTCATCTAATCCGAAATTTAATTTTATTAAAACAAAAACCGCGTAGTTTATCATGTCGCGGTAATTGGCTTCCACCCCTTCCGATATTAAAGTGTGGCCCTGGTTATCTTCAATTTGTTTGGTGCGGTACAGCTTCATCAGGATAATATCGGTAATAGAAGAAATCCGCATGTCGCGCCAGGCTTCGCCGTAATCGTGGTTTTTATTTAGCAGCAGTTCTATGTTTTTCTCGATGTGGCGGTTATAGGCTGCTTCCACTTCCGTAGCCGGAATTTCCATATCGGTACTCCCCTGCGCTAGCAATTCCGTTTGTATTAAAGCAATAACGCAGTAATTAATAATCCCCACAAACTCCGAGGTAATATCTTCGTCTACCTTCTGCACCCCTTTTTCCTGGATAGAACGAATGCGCTGCGCTTTGATAAAAATCTGATCGGTGATAGAGGGCAGCCGCAGAATACGCCAGGCCGTACCGTAATCTATGGTTTTTTTTATAAATGTATCTTTACAAGCCCGGATTACCCGATTATATTCCTGCAGTGTTTGATTAATCAATTTTTTACCTTTATTTTAGAGAAATTTGATTTTGATACCGGTTTGGAAGCGAAAGATACGTTTTTTTACAAAAAGAGCACACTTAACTGCGGCGGAAAATTAGTATCGCTTCTGGAGCCGGCCGTAATGGGTATTTTAAACGTAACGCCCGATTCTTTTTACGATGGTGGCCGCTATACCGGCAGCAATGCTATTTTGGCGCGCGCCGAAACCATGTTGCGCGAAGGCGCTACTTTCCTGGACATAGGCGGCTATTCTACCCGCCCGCATGCGCCGGAAGTAACGCCGGAAGAAGAGCACCGCCGCGTTATACCAGCCATTCAGGCTGTTAAAAAAGCCTTTCCGGATTGCTTTATTTCGGTAGATACTTTCCGGGCCGCTATAGCCGAAGCCGCCATAAACGAAGGAGCCGATATTATTAACGATATTTCGGGCGGAGAATTGGATAATGCCATGTTCAGTACGGCCGGACGCCTGCAAGTTCCGTATATACTAATGCACATGCGGGGCACGCCCCAAACCATGAATAAGCTAACCCACTATGATGATATCATACTGGAGTTGGTCTCTTATTTCGAAAAAAAAGTTTCTGCTTTGCGGACAGCGGGCGTAAAGGACATCATCCTGGATCCGGGTTTCGGCTTTGCCAAAACCATGGAACAGAATTACGAAGTGCTGCGGCGGTTCCGGGACCTGGATATGCTGGGTTTACCAATTTTGGCCGGCATGTCGCGCAAATCGATGACTTATAAACTGCTGGACGTACCGGCCAGCGAAGCTTTGGCGGGCACCATTGCCCTAAATACCATTGCCCTGATGCAGGGCGCCCGTATTTTGCGGGTGCACGATGTAAAAGAAGCGGTACAAACTGTAAAAATTTTTAATAAAAGCATAGCCCCTTGATACCTTTGTTTACGATAGGATTTTTAGAAATAAATTGGCTCGATATTGTAGATATTTTGCTGGTAACAATCTTATTGTACCAATTGTACAAAGTATTAACCGGCAGCGTTGCACTTAAAATTTTTGTCGGTTTTCTATCTATTTACCTGCTTTTCCTGGTGGTAAAGGCTCTGGGTATGGAATTGCTGACGATTATTCTGGGGCAGTTTATGGGCGTGGGCGTACTAGCGGCTATTATCTTGTTTCAGCAGGAAATAAGGCGCTTTTTGCTCATGATTGGCAAATCTACGGCTTTTAACAACGATAAATTCTTTAAAAGTTTTCCGTGGCGCAAAGGTGAAGACGGCCGCTTTAATCTGACGCCTTTTATTGAAGCGGCTAAATCTTTAGCCGGTAAAAACACGGGCGCGCTCATTGTGTTTACCCGCAGTTCCGACCTTAATTTTTACGCCGAATCCGGAGATTTACTAGATGCGGTTGTTTCTAAAAGGCTTTTGCTTTCTATTTTTAATAAAACCAGTCCGTTGCACGACGGCGCCGTTATTATTACGGATAACCGCATTAAAGCGGCACGTTGTATTTTACCCGTAACCGAAAGCAATAATGTGCCGGCCTCCATGGGCTTGCGGCACCGGGCAGCTATTGGCTTAACCGAAGTAACCGATAGTGTGGTATTGGTAGTATCGGAAGAAACCGGGCAAATATCACTGGTAAAAGACGGACAAGTATTCCGCAACCTGGCCGTATCGGATCTGCGCTCCCGCTTAAACCATTTCCTCTTCGACATTGAGCCCAAAGCAGCCATTGAAAAATCCTCCGCTTCGGCAGCTTAATTAAACCAGGCAAACCGAAATTTAAGTAAACAACCACCAATATCAGGTTCTTGGTATCAAGAATAAATTACAGGTGATAGGTAGATGTAATATACCGTATTATAAGTATTTAATCGGCTGTTAAATAAACATAATTTTGTAAGGTTACTTGATTTCTTACCCTGTTGTTTTTATAGGTATAAAAGATAACTATTGGACTTACTTGAAATTATTCAAAAAGTAGTCTATCAAAGCTCCCCGGAAACACTTACTTCAGGTAATACATTGGTGCACCTACAATTCTTTTTATATAAACTCCGATAGTATACGTGTTATTACCCGTGTTTATAAGCGTATATATACGTTTATATCCGCTTATAAACACGGCTATTTAGTAAGTTAAAAATATATTTAAGTGCTGGTAAATTAGAGTATAAGGTTTGTTTGTAGCGGATGAATACAGGTGTCTACAATATAAAACAGGTTTGGTTTTCTTTTAAACAGGTAAGAAAGCCAGCTTTAACACTGATTTTAGAGTTTCCGGTAAAATTGCCCTGGTATGCTGGAAACAACACTTTAAAAGTTTGCAGATCTATTAGTTATATACTATATTAGTAACGATATGGAAAAGGTGGCAATATTTAGGGAAGAATTCAATTGTTAATCCGGCGATAAAGCAGTTGCTACTCCAGACATAGTGCTGATAACCGGAACTACTCCGTTTATCTACTAGTTAGCCAAAATTTAAAAATTCAAAATTCTTGTAAGTATCCCTAAAATCGAGACAGTTTAGAATGAGACAAAAGTTGTACATTTAAACTGGAAAGATGAAAAAAAGCAGAATTAGTGAGATCCAAATAGTGAAGGCTCTAAAAGAAAATGAATTAGG
>Ga0210040_10001962_pt1 | contig 29913 bp, 29 predicted proteins | sample CryGeyCG12114_NA_FD_185462 | JGI IMG/M metagenome (GOLD analysis project Ga0210040, IMG submission 185462) | Groundwater microbial communities from aquifer - Crystal Geyser CG19_WC_8/21/14_NA (SPAdes) (version 2) | ecosystem: Environmental > Aquatic > Deep subsurface > Groundwater | place: USA...
CTAAATAATGTTCGTATTATTATTCAGACGAAAAAAGTGGTTTCCTTGTAGTAGCTCCCATGAAAAACTGGACCACTGGAAATTACAATATACTGGCATTGCTACCATGCATAGAAGCAGGGAATCAAAGTTGGTTAGTTAGTTAGTTACTATAACCAACAGTATGTTCAATATATACAATATGAAAATGCAACGTTTTGTACAGGTCGTGGAAACCTGCTATATATCCCCACCTTGACATAAAAAATGTATCTAACAACAAATGTTTACTTCTGTCACTAAAAAAATCTCATTTCATTTGTGTTTTGCAGGGAACATGGAAGAAAGAAACGGATCGTTAAAGGTGATCATGAAGTGAAAAAAAATTTACATGGCCAACAAAAGTTTTTAAGAGTCACTGAGATGGAACGCCAGTGCTCATCATCATCAAGTTTTTTTTTCTCCACAAAATGTTAACTAACAACAACATTACAGCTTAAAAGCCCGTCATCAGTCATTTCACTTTCATTTTACATGTGTGAGTGAGGGGAGTACGGAAAAAAGTTCCTTTTCCATACCGGTTACTAAACTAACTAAGTAACTTCAATTTTCATCCCAATGCCTGCTTGTTGAGATTCGCAGCCAAAAAATATGGAATGAACTACAAATGCACTCTGTTTCTACACATTTGCGCATCACACATGTGTAATATTCTCTACACAACTAACTAGCTAATAATGTTGAAGGCGTACAATGATGAATGCAATGGTTCAAAAAGAAGGAGCCAGAACTCATTAGCAGTTTATATTGAACGGAACGCAATGAACATACAAAGTCATGAAAGGAAATTTCCTACAAGTTAGATTGCTAAAAAATTGTGCAACAAGTGATGGTTAGTGACTGACTACTGATTGCACGTAAACTTCATTTCTATGGGAACGACAGGGAAAAATGATAGTAAATAGAAAAAAAACAATTCAAGAACAAGGATCAAATAGTGCACAATGAGCAGAATTGATTTACACTCATATTTCACATGAGAAAGAAACGGAAGTTGAGACAAAAGTGAAAAGTTTTTGTCATTGAATTCACTGACTAACTTACTAAAGGTAACAATGGGTGCCTGGGTCACAACAAGTGTACTAGTGGCAATCTTGCTATTTGTCACAATCACGACGATTGCACAACCACTAGAGGAAGAGGATGGACCAATGGGTTCAAAGTGGGTTTTAGCTCAAAGACCTTGTTCCAACTTGGGCAACAAAGGTTGTCAATGTGAACAACAGGATTCAACTTTTGGAGCTACCTTTCCGGATCCAAATTCAATAGTTTGTCAATGTGACCATCGTAATCAGGTAAAAATACGTTTTTTTACTTGGCCTCAAAGTTTTTGTCCCTTCCTGTGAATGGGAACTTTTAGTTTTTATGAGAATTTCAAAGTTTTTTAAATCTTCCTATATATTGGGAACCTTTAAGAGACGTTTTCACGTAGTGCCAACTATATCTTGTAGTAATAATGGCCATACATAATAATCTCGTGCAAACATTCCACTTTTTATCTCAAGTGCGTGACGATGGAAATCAGACTGGAGTATTTATTTATTTAGCTGGTATGCATAGAATTCAAGCTTGTGGATTTTATGGTTTCAACGGCCTGTCAGGGAAAAGGTCTACCGCACCATATAAAGTGTCTAGTCTCCTCTAAAGAGACAGTAGAGCCAGCAATGCATATTGTTTGTTGCCCACATACTATATTTTATAGTCAAAGTCCTGTTAAGTCAAATCCATGTTTGAGTGAATTCTAAAGATCACTGTGTAAAACAATGAGAAAAAATGTCTTTTGAGTAAGAAAAAGCAACTTGCAGACTTTCAGTGTTGGGTCACACAATGATTGTTTGCATCAAGAATGACAGAGATGGGATATGAGATGTTTGCAGATGGGATCGGAACAGGATACGCATATTATTATGAAATGAAAAAATAATGGGTGTACAATATGACTGATTTGCTTGTAAAATGTAGATAGTGCAGTGACTTGATAGATACCCATTTCATTTCATCCTGTTGGTGTCAACCGCTGGAAAAAATGGTGTGCTCCACACTTTAAACAAGTAATAAAAACCCAAGCTGGGAATTCAAAGAAAATAGTTAAAATCTCGTTTCAGACCATAGTCCCTAAGGAACAATTTAGCACAGTTTTTATCAGCCTCAAAGCAAACAAAATAACAGTCTGTAGAATGTATAGTTTGTATAACTGCGATATTCACATTTAGGATGTGGGATTCTTATTGCAAACAGATAAGACTGGATTGTATAGTAGAGTGCACATATAGCTAGTTTTTGTTAGTTAGTTGGTTGATGATATCCCATTATGCATTACTAACTCGCATTGTGAGTGTGGCACGCAAATATAAACAAGGAAAACGATAGGAGTCAATATAATAGTAAATAAGCAATCATAACAACAACTGGCAATTACAAAACTGGTGACTGATGACAGGAAGTTTGCATTACATAGTGCTCCAGTTGATTTGCATACTATGTACTTTGGTAGGTAAGTGATATGAAAATATGGGAGAGGATATGATATTAGTTTTAGGGATTTTAAATGACAAGCAAGTTCATGCATGAATTATTGATTTCACTTTTTTATATTTGCATCAGATTGTTTGTTGGTTAGTTTAGCCTAGTTTGATTACACAGATTGCAGAAAATTGTGCGCACAATGGAGGCAGAGTGGCATTCATTTTTGTTGATTACAAATTAACGTGACAATTTTTAATACCTAGGAGTTTAAGTTAGTTAGTTAGTTAGTTTGGTTGAATGAAGCTCCTATAAGAACTTAAATTACAAAAATCCATTTTGTCGGAAATGAGGAATAAGTTTCTCACTTTACAGTTTTTTCCTCACCTTACAGTCTGTCATAAATACATGAGTTGGACGGACTAATTCAATGGATAAAAAAAGGAAAAGTTGTCATTTCCGTTCCGCTCACAACTTTTACGCTTAATATTACTTGTCCATAAAAGGTATCTTATTATCACGTAGTTGGACACGTTCATTTATTTTCATATATTTCATTTCATGGGGAGTGTGACAAGAGTGATTTTTAGTTGGTTAGCATTCCATGTGTGTCCTTTAAGCTAGACACATAGCATTAAACCTGATACACCACCATGCTGAAAAATGTTTATATACTATGATGAAAACATTATTACTAATAATCATGTGATTGGGAAAACTGTACTTGTCAAACATGAAAATTTCCAAGAGCTCAATTTTTCACTTAACGCCAAGTTAGAGTAAACAACGAACCCAAAAAGTGAGGAAAAATGAATTCCCTTAATGAATACTGATACGCTTCGGGGAGCGTGAAAAATGAAAGAAAAAGTCATATTTTCCTCATGGCACACACCATTCAGTAATGAATGCTGCAGAATAAACAATGAGACTATACCACTGCAGTAGTAACCAAAGAATGTTGTTGCACTGCTTTTAGTACAGTTAGTTAGATAGAAATCTGCCATGAAAAAAATAAAGAAGCTATGATCTGTCCTAGCTAACTATGCATACATATGAACAAATTGATGGGATAAACACGTCGCATAAATGTTTTGGTTCATTTCATTACTCGACTGTAGCACAAAATGAAAACAGTGTGTGGATTTAGTATATAGCTAGTGATCCAGAAACGCAAAGCAATAAGAAAGAATGGATGTGGCTGTGCAAAGTATTTTTGTCTCATTCTGTTTGTGGTTTCCGGTATTCTATTTCTTCATGAGAGATATAATTCGTGTTGGATTCCGAATTGCCTTTTACTTAAGAAAAAAGCAAATAGATACAAAAAAGTACGGAGCACATTGCTGTAATGCAGAGGAAGTTTCCACCACTTTTTGTCCAACTAGACAATAACGTTCCACTTGATTCCAACCATACGTTCCTTCGTTCAAATCATGATGGTCCCTTTTTTCTTCCCAATGCAAGCAAACTAACTATAAACCACTAGACATAGTGGAAGGAAAGTAATTTTAGAGATTTTCTTTCTAACTAACTAACTAACTAACTAACGTGTCGAGACACGAATCAATGTTGTTTACATAAGCAACTTCCATACTGTACTTTTATCATTAATTCGAAACACCACCATATCCGTCTTGTAAATGCTCAACTTTACTAGCTGTTACTACCAGCCAGCCCATTAAAGGGTTATAGTGCAACCATGTAATCTCCTGTTCTAGCCTGCATCTTCACCGTGTAGTTTCAATTTATAGCTCTTGTCTGGCTAAACATTTACAATATAGCTTCAACTCTGAGCTTTTTTAATTTCATTCACCGAATACAACCAAATGCTAAATCATATTAGTTTTACTTGTTTTGAATGAAAATTCAATTTAAAGTCTTAAGTTTTTCAATGATATTTTGTTTTACAAGCTATAAGTAACTAGGAATCTATTGAAAAAGGCACTATTTTTTTCTTGAGAAACGTTTTGGATGACTAGTTTTGGAGACGATATTGTCCATGTAACAAAGGGAAGGATTCAAGATTGCTCGTTATAGCTTGTTGCACACACCAGTTTGTGCCTACTTATGCACTCACTTACAAGGATCATTAGAATTTAGTTAGAAAGACTCTCCATAATCCGTCCTTATTATTGTCCCTATAAATAAGTCGCCCTTATGAGCAGGGACTATCTATACAAATTCATGAGTCACTCTCGACTATACATTATGGTTCATTTCCATGAAACCAAATGTCATTTTTTTGTATAGTTTTTTTTCAATCTGAATAATTGGACTGAATCTCACATATCCGTGTATCCTGCTTCAATTTTTCAATCATGCTCAGTGATCAATGACGACACACATGATGGTAAACTGCAGGAAATTGAAGCCAATTAATATTATTTGGTGAATCCATTACTCAAACCCCCAAAAAAATGGAGATGGGATGACAGAAATATAGAAAGCTCAAGTTATTTACAAGTGTTATAATGAGATTATTCAAGTGAAATGTTCTCTATCTGCAAACTTGGCAAACACTTACCACTTCATGTCATGCTAACTAACTAAGTGAATATAATTTTTTTCTCTTTTTAGGTTGTACACTTGGAAGGTACAAAAAATGCAGACGAATTATTCACAGATGGCATTTCCAGTTGGAGAGTGCAGAATTGTGGTCAAGTTATTGTACACACTGATTTCCTCTCTGCCGTGGCAGGAGCTCAATTTTCAATGAATTTTGTCAACATTTCTAGCGTCATTGTGCAACAATCCGCATTTGCATTACATGGTGAGAAAAATTTCTACATTTTTTACTAGCCTCATAGGCATCAGTTAGTTATTTCACCTCGTCAATATTGCACAATCATATCACACACTACTTATACATACTTACTACACACAAGTCGTAAGTTGAGAATCCTAGTTGAACAAATCATGCTAAAGGGAAATGTACATCGTCAATATTTTTCTTACGTACTACCCACTCGAAACGAGATAATAATGGTAAACAGCGGAAGAATGAAAAGAGTGCACAACGTTCACACACCAGTACTAATAGAATTAGCTAAATTTGGAATACCGGCAGACGTGCAACGCACAGCTAGTAGAGACTTATTATAATTAGTAAGCTCTAAAGAATTCAACCTTTAGTGCCACCATTCCTGCATTCCTATGAAAACTACCGTATAATGCAATGCATCCATTTTCTACATAAGCACACAGCTGTTCCCAAAGCCTTCAGCAAACTTTAATATACTTATTTACAACACAGATTCGCCATTCAACTCTGGATCCAATTCCCACGGGTCGAATATAACTTTCCAAGACTGCTCTATTCCCACACTGCCCGAGAAGAGTTTCCCATCTTTTCTCAACACAATCAAATTCCAATCATGCCATATCGGCACAGTGTCCTCTGTTTTTATCAAAGCTTTACGTCTACGTAATGTCATTTTTGACAACACCTCAGTGTCCCTATTTAGCCCAAATGCTTTCTATGAGAACACAGTGATTCAGTATTTTGAAGTAAGTCATTCAACCTTTGCCACATTGGAGAGCCATAGCATTGCATCTGGAATCAGTCGCCTTCATTGGGCCGACTCGACTTTTCAACTCCTTCAAACCAACTCCCTCTCAGCTCATGTGGCTAGTGCAACTGTGGAACGATCTCATTTCGCAACACTCCATTCCCATGCCATTTCCTTGCATGATTGGACCCAACTATCACTGCTGGACAATACATTCTCCATAGTGAAAGCTGCAGGTCTGGACCTAACCCATCATAATCCCCCATCAAACCCAAGTTCACCTTGCCTTCTATCCGGAAATGTTTGGGATGAAGTGGAGCAGGATTTCATTGTGACAGGAACTACGAATAACCCACTGCTTGTGCAAGTTCGCAACAATACGTTTTTGCAGCAATGTGATTGTGGTGAAACTATTGCAACATTAGTGAGTCTTGAAGGCTCTAAATCGTGGTTTCACGACCAACTTGTCAACAATAGTGTTTGTGCTGTGAGCGAGAAGGCTGCAGTTTGTCTCTTGTCTGTGCAAAAGAGTGAGCAAGAGGAATACATTGGGGATGAGGATAGTGATTCTTCCGTCAATCCCAATGTATTGATAGTGAGACAGAATGTGTCGGACAGTGGTTTCTTCCTCCCGTTTGCAAATCTCTCTACACTCTGTTCTGACCAAGTGTACATGTGTATGAACCATATAGAAGATGTGACAAATGTAGTAGTGAGTCCACAGTTGCCAAATCGACTCCAGATCCTGGCCATATTTATTGGATCTTTGGCTGTTTTCATAGTCTTATCGCTCCTGATCACTATGTGCGTGTTCTTATGTCGAGGAGGAGGTTCAAGTGGTCGAGGCCAGAAAGCGCATATGTTGGATGCATCCATTTCGGACTCTACGAAAGAAACTAGTATGCCTTCCTCCTCGTCCGGAGGCCATGGGGGAAGGACTCTCATGAGAAATGGGTCTACCAGTGATATGCTTCGTAAATCCACCTCCACTCATGGGGATATGATGAATGACTATGGAGACATGGTCTATCGTATGATGAGTTCCAGTTCTTCAGGAGGTGCGGGTGGATCTTCCTCTACTGCTCGGAGGCGATCCGCCCTACTCCTGGAAGACGTGGAAATGGAGGACAAAGGAGTACAAACTATGCCCACCGAATTGAGTACTGACGTTTTGGAAGGATTGCGGGAAAAATTGTCAGGGACGGAATCCTTTTGGGATGCCAAGGAAACAATTGACCACTTGTACGACTTAATTCAAGTGAAGGAGAAAAATCGGCTCTTATCTAGTCCACCCGATGTTACAATCAGTTGCGAGAAAAGCTCTGGCCCGGCTGATGAAGGGGTGAACAATGCGTCTACAAATACAAATAGTCAAACCCCCGTGGGAGTCAGGTATGCTCAAATAAGGCCAAAGCAAAAAGGAGCTGCTGTGTGCGAATATGGAGATCCATCAGATTCGACTACACATATTTATTCGGAACTGACTCCACATCAAAGGGGAGAAGATAGATTGCCTCCTGCGGTTCCAAATAATGTGCATATGCGATTCCCTCCTGTTTGTGACTACACGGAACCTAAAGATGCACAGTCTCATGTGTATGCGGAGCTGTTTGCTGGAGCCATTATGCCACCAGGCCCAGAGAATGCAGTCAGAATTCCTGTGCAAAATGCTAACAATGCGACCTTCTCTTCGTTTGGAAACGGGAATAGACATCGAGGGAGGATGACTTCGTCTGCTACAAATACGGCGGGTCCTCCTCAGGGTCGCTCATTTTTTCCTAAGACGCCGATTGTTCATAGTCAGTCCCTTTCCGGTCCATTTTATGAGGAGGAAGAAAATGAGGGGATGAGGGTGAGTCGTGTTAGTAGTAGTAATGGTGGCAATGGCGCCACTCCTTTTAATATTAGTAATAATAGTAGTAGTAGATACCGACCATTGCCTTCGCCGCCTAAAAAGTAGCTCCCTATAGTTTTGTTAGTTAGTTACCTGCTAATGAATTCGTAAATTTTTGTGATTAAGTAATGAAATAAATGAAATTGTGTGGAAATGTAAGGCTTATGCTCGAAGAATTCTCTCAAATTTGTGATATTCCATCAGTAGTAAAGGTTTGGGAGTGCGATAAGTCAGCCATAGTAATAAATAGGATAGAGTTTCGGAAAGTTTAATGCGTATATAAGTTAATTAGGTTCCGTGAAGCATTGTGTGTTGTGAGTAGATACGAGCTACTCAAGTTTTTTTCAATTGGTTGTGCATCAGTTTATGAGCTGTTGTTATGAACTAACTGTAGGTCTATAGTCAGTCCTTGCATACTTTATTTATGTTTGATGAGTAGTAATAATAAAATTATTGACAATACTTTGGCTCATTGTTTTTTCTAGTATCCATATCTGCTTTTGGAATCAATTTTGCGTTCTAGTTAGTCGCATTTCACAATAATATTGTTCTACCAGTGTTTCTCTTTATGAACAATCAAAGTGAGCCAGCTCTTCTGGTGGCTTTTACGAGTTTCATATGTTATGTATGGATTGAGCTCAAGATAAAAGAAGGCTGTATTTTTGTTATCACTATGCGTTTCATAATAATACAATACAATTGCCGTTTTAATTACTAGTACAAACGCTTGTTCCTTCCGTGTAGAACAGCCTATAAAATATTTATGACAGACTCTATTGTTATACTAATGAGGAATCTAAAATCAAGTGGACTACCACACACAAATGGGAACAAAATAGTAACTAATTTATGCAATAGCTGAACTGAATTTGATGTCAATTTCTGATTTACATATGATTGCTAAATGTTAAAAGTCCATCTTTTTTTTCTCGCTCTATAGTAGTCATTCACTATTGTGTGGGACTTATCATCAGTGTAATTCAATGTTATAAATATGGCTACTATGATGAAGATGAAAACAAAGCACATGTAATCTACTAGTGTGAGTTAGTAACAAGCCAACTAACTATCACTACAGCTCCTATTGTAATACTTGATATGATCACTACTGTACGTATGTAAAATTAGTAGGTTCCTATTTACTATAATTGTAAAAATATTATGGCCGAAATTATTATACATATAGACTTAAGAATGCCTTGTATCAATCATATGGTGGTATATTTACTGCTACTCGACTATTCAACGGAATGGAGACTGAAATAAATTAATACGAACTGAAATGCTCCTTTTAATTACTCTGCAAATTGTATTTCCGTCATAAATAAATGCATGGAAATGGAAACACGTGCATCCCAGATTATGTTCACCATATTATTATACATGCTAACTAACTAAGGGATGTACAAAAAAAAATCACCTCTCTTCTAATTTGTTTGGTAGTAGTATAGTGTACAAACTAACTAAAAGCCATGAATAAAAGACTGAAATGCAATACACGCCTTGAAACATAACTGGCACGGTGAATAATCAAGCTCATGTCTGTTACAATATTAGCGCTATCAATTTTACGCATTCGTCAGTTTCCAGCTAAAAGTTACTTTTCAAATGTTTTTTTTTCATTGTATATACACCTTTTCCAAAGTTTGAAGATAGGGACAAATCTTTTGCAACTAATCGCTCATTTAATGACGATTTTGTATATATGAATGCATGGGGCAACGACAGAAAGTAAAAACAGGAAACCCATAAAGGTTGTCAGCAGGGTGTACGGAACGAAATGAACGTCAAATATCATTCAATTTTTATATTACTACCTTAAATCCATTCATTCCTTTTTATGCACACTAACTAACTTTAAGAACGGAAGCGAGTTCAACTTATCTATCCATCATATGGCTTTTATATATAGCTATAGAGGCACACTGAAATGTGTCATTACATTTCCTTATAAACTTGAACATATTGTTATAGTTTCCCCTCTTGCCATAGTTTATCACCTTATGCGAATTACGTAAGCAAAGACACGATTTTATACTTGTAAACTTATAGAAACCTAGTCAGTAGTTAGTGCGGATTGCTAACAACTTTTTAGCATCTTTGGACACTCACTAACTCTTACTATTTACTGCATACACAGTTTGCCCGATAAACGAAAAGGAAACTGACATTGACAAAAATTATGTGTATCTAAGCATATTTTCATCGCATTACTTTTTTAATGCCATTGTAAGGGCTAGCTCCAATACTGCAGAGTTCATTTAGAGTTTCTAACTAACTAACTACTCTATTCTCAAAACTCAAACGGACGTCGAATACACACAAATGCATGTCCCATAGCATTGCATTCCCTCCGTTTCAATTCTGCGCGGACTATAACTAAGTATGCAAAAGAACGCAATTGAATCATATTACATAAACAAATAACGTGTTGAATTTTAATTCCCAGAAAAATGAAGACGATCAACACAGCTATAATTTAAAATAGCCTATAGTCATGACAGCCAGTCGCCAAAATTGGCGAGAAATGGAATGTAAATACATTTGGACGGCATAGTACACAAGAAAAGAGGGGACGGACACATATTTCTTACAATATGTCTGTGGCAATTTGTCGCCCGAAATGTGACACTTAATGGAGCATTGGAACATAGAGAGCAACACATCCCATGATTACGATTAACTTGGTGACAATTCGTCCACAGTCTGTGGATGGATTTGTTTATCTTGGCAAATAATATAGAATGGAGCCTCTGGTCTCAATTTTCATCACAATGAAACTATAGAAGGACCGTAAAAAGGAAGACAATTGTCGACCATTAATTGTGGTTCCATATGAGAACAATAGCTACTTATCTGACAACAAACCTATTAAGTGAATACTGATTTATTTATTTAGTATGGAAAATAAAAATATTTTGCCATTCAATCACAGAGAGTAGTTTATAGCCTTCATTAGAATTCAACCCCATCCAGGCATTCTCAAGGGTTTAGTGTCAGTTTAAAAGAATGTGAGCCGAGCACAATGAAACCATTGTGCTTTCCACGCACTCACACTTGTACTTGTGTGAGTCAATAATACATCATGTAGTCAAATCATCGTAGCCGTCTACTGTATACGACCCATGCATGTGTTCCGCAGTGTGCAGAATACGAAAAAAGGCTGCAACAGGGGCAGCATTGTGATTGATCCCACTATGTGTCCTAATATTACTATAGCTAGTTAGTAAGTTACCAGTACCATTAATAATATGTGCGTATCACAGGATGTTTATTTTATACGCTACAATTTCGCCCAATGGTGGACCACCAGAGATGTGCGATGAGCGAAAATTTGCAACCATATTAATTTTTATTTGTGTGTCAACCCAGACACATATAATAGCAAACTAAATAAGTTTCATAAGCTAAAGGAATGCATAATGTTGTAGTAGTAGTAGCATAGCCATCTCTTATGTATTTGTCCAGTGGAAAAGCATAGTCTTGGCCTCACAATCAGCAATAGGTTTATGTCTTGTACAGTAGTTTGCTGGGAGAGTTGAGAGAGTTCACAAATCCAGTTCTTTTGAACTGCACAAAGTAACCTGGTGACAAATGATATGAAAACATGCACAGTAGATTTTTTTTTCCTGGAAACTAATGAGCGAAACAAGGAGGCGGGGACGACACATTTTCAAAGCTTTATTGTCCATGTCACCGATCCTTCCGCTCTTGTTGCATATATACAATATAAAGGGAATTGACTTGACCAACTATTTTGGGAGATGAATGGAGCTAACTGTGAGTTTTTCCACCCTCATTTGTCTGGTCACTCACACTTCCATATGGATGCAAGTGTTAGTTAGTTAGTTAGCTGTACAGTTAAAATTACGACCAGAGATTCACCCTTCACACCACCATAGCAATGGAATAGTACTATTCACGAAAAATCATAGTGGTACCGTAACTTGGCTCTGTTGACTACAATTGCTCTCGCATTATACAATGAATGAATGAAAACAATGGCAAGTTACTGACTCCATTTTGCAGAAGCTTTGGGAGTTGGGTGGGACCTTATACTGTCAATGCAAATGGCCTGGGATCCAAATACTTGGTAAATAATGTACACAATATGTTGCAGAGTCACACATGACTTTGTATTATGAAGTCCTTATTACATAGAAAGCGGCAATCCTTGAAGCAATAATGTGTAATGATGAGAACAAGCACTTGAACTAGCCACAGAACTAATTTTCTTTAAATTCCTTTGGCAATATGTAGCAAATGAGTTTGTGCTCAGTGAGTCGGCAAATCCACAGAAACTAACTATCCAAATCATACAAATAAGACAAGTTTTTTCCTCTGAGAATCCAAATAACTCTCGTTAACTCATCCGTGGTGCGTACACAACACATACACACATATAATCATAATATTCAATCTGATTGATGCGGTGCACAACAGGAAATGAATGAGAGGAAAAAGAGTCTTCATTTTTTTTCCACTTTCTTTTTCACATGAATGAAGATTGTGAATGCATACAGATGTGAATCTTGGAGTGCCAAATTGAAAGTCAAAAGAGGAGCCGTATTTAGATTGAGTTAACTAACTGTGAAAAAAGAAAGGATGCACTTGTAGGAATGTTTGATAATCATGTTAGATTTACAACATCGTGCACAGATTTCTATTTCCACCTTTTTCTCAGGGATTGTGAACTCTGTAGAACGACATTTTCAAATAACAGCTACACTCCCACTCCTATTTTATGTGCCTAAAAGGTAATAAATTATCTATTAAGGAAACCTGATATCTTAACGACTGATAAAGATGGCAAACCGAGAAAAAATTGCGCTGTGTGGTCACATTTGTCGATATCTTCCTTTCCTATCCACATGCCCTGCCTGCAATTTTTAAACTCCCTGCATATGCCCAAGTTTGGGAATGCATTTACAGTAGCACAAAAATTATTCTGTAAATCCTTCATCACATGATCCCTTCCACTAATAATTTATCATCAACTAACACACGCATTACAGAATGACAGACTTCTCCACGGAACACACACAAAGGGTCCATTTCCAGTGCATACGGATGAACACCCCCCATATCCTAATAAAATGGCAACAGTAGTGCACCCTTAATTTCGTAATAAAGTACATACATACACTGTAAACATTTCAAACTGCAAGAAAAAACACACATTTTTCACCCTCTGTATCCAACGTACCTACATGACGTTGGCATTCATTTCTTCCTTTTCGTATCTGCTGTACAGTCAACAACCTACAATGTCTACATTCTATAGTATTCCTTTAAAATGCACTCCACATATCTATACGATATTTAAAAAAACTGTACAGATAATTATCAGAAAAGATTCTCAATCATGCACTCACAGTTTTTATATGTACTCGGATAGCGATTGTTTTATCTCCTTTGTAAAAACTACAATTCTCTTCATAATGCAATCATCATGGCCAAGAGGGTGAAACAAAAAAGTGGGAACAAAGGATGCCGTTGAAAAATTGCGTCATTCTACGGTTCATTTTACATCCCTTCATCACAAACAACACATACACAAAATATATGGGTAGTTTAGAGTCACCAGACTTATTTCTTCATGCATTTAAATCCGTGATAAAATCAACTGTTCCAGCAGTAAAAGCTTTCATCTAGATATACATCTCTCTGGAATAATAATACAATTTGCTTCTACTTGGTAGTTAGTTAGTTAGTTAGTTAATATGCCCTTGCTCTTGCTTTGAATTCAAAATGAATAGTGACTGATGGAACCATTTTCTTCTTCCCATCTTAATTGATGGATTCACCTTTAGCCAGATAATTATGTATGGTTGTGCTCACTTTCTATTGCCTTACGTCATACTAATAATTATGGTTGGTGATGATGACTTAAGAAATGTAGCGTGTTTGTTCTGCCTTCAATAGTTAGCAGTAATTACGCTGCCTTGAGTACTTACCAACTCACTAGAACGCTCAAATGGAACAAGAACGTTACTAGCGTACTTAATTAAGCAGCAAATAAGCTCAATATGCTGTGTAAAGTGACTTCCCCTTAATATGGGAATCATTTCGGAAATATTATCATTGCGTTTAAATGTCCAATTAAGTATGCTTATTACTCTTGTAGCTACTTTTCTAAAGTAAAGTAAAGTTGCTTTCCGAGCATACTAATTTTCGGTATAAGCTCATAATGCATTTACAATAGATAAAAACTGTCAGATATACGTTGACTTTGACTGGTACATATTAAAAGGAATACGATGATATACTATTGATGCTTTTGTAAAAAAGCAGAACAAAATATGGATATCAGCTAAAATGAGAAGGCTCCTGTTGAAACGTATTGGTGACTGAGAAAACACAGCCAATTGTGGAAAAAACTAATGAAAACAAGGAGAGTGACCCAAGAATTCATTTTAGGGGAAATGGCTTCAAAGCGTCGGCATTCTAAACATAAAGAGAACTTTTTGGGATTGAATAGATCAATTTTCTTGTTTCTAGAATTGTGTACATTAAGTATACACACTGACTGACTGAGTGAGTGTAGGGAATCTCACACAATGATCCCTTTTACAAAAGAGACGTTCTCAAGCCGTCATTCAATTTTAACTTTGAGCGTCAAGTACGTCTGTTCTGACACAAAGAAATGTTCAAGTGCACCCAAAATTATGTGGAACTCACAGCTTTACGAATTTTTGGAACTCATCATATTATGGCCCATTAGGACCACTTATAATACAGTGTTCATTTTCATCTGTAAACACTTGTCACTTACACACCATCATTATTATTATTTCGTGCTACTAGGTCAATAGCTTACTGCTTGTAAGCGCTATTAATGCATTTACAAAATCTTTTTTCTTATAATTTACTTTGCTAACCTTATTCCCACATATTTATCTGTGCTTCAGCATCAGCAAACAAATTCCGTGTACAATTTACTGTTTAATACCAAAACCATTCTTCTTACTACGCTTTAACAGTAAAAGTTACAAGCATTGAATGTTTTTGATGAAGCAACTAATGTATTTAAAAATCCATATGACTGGTCCAAAATCAAAGTCTACCATTTTGGCTACAGCAAAACTCTTCATTCTTTGACAATGAGAAAAACGAGGGAAATGAAACATTCTATACACCTTTGGAATAGAGTGCAAACAAAGTAAAACCTGAACCCTATTACATCATTTGGGAATAAACTAACATGCAGGATCAACCACCGTGAATCAAACAGATTGTTGTTGAAACAGAACAAGCCCACAAAAAAAGCTAAGGGAAGAGGCCCTTTACTCAAATTACATGCACTTACAATCCGTTTTTACTCCTCCACACAGCAACACATGTACAATTATACAAAAGTACCCCTATATACACTTCTCTCTGCCTACCTAAACCATTAACATGAATGGCAAAAAAGTTGAATGGAAATACACCCGGAGTCAGTTCCAATTTCACTCCTTCTTTGTTTCACAAAGCCAACACAATTTAGAGCGCTCAGTTTTTTCTCTTTTCAACCCCTTTGCGTTTGAGTAACTTTGACGCCGTTGTAAAATCAAACAAATAGAATAAACGCTAGCTTTTTGGTTATTCATGTTTTACGAGCAGATAATGAATCTAATGTGGACTGGCCATCGGAATTTAGAAATTTAGGCATTTGCATTGCAACACCCGTAGTAAGTGTGTTAAACTCTACACATCTTGTGACATTTCCAATCATATGCAATCCATCAGAGTATTTACGTGACGGACAGGGCAACAGAAGCTCATCATCATTCTTATATACGTTACAGTAGTAAACCTGTCTTTTAGGCAGTTTTACATCAGTCATACTGTGTTACTCTGAGACCTCTGAGGTCGGCCAAAAAGTCTTCAGCCGTTTTGCATTCCATACAGTGCAAACTAAAGTTAGTAACTTTTTAAATGAAACCTGGCCTGAATCACCAATTCTTTAGAAACAGGAATTCCTTACATTATAGTTTACCATGATTTGAAGTACAAATTTGTACTGAAAACGCTTTCAACTACTTCTATAATCAATCAACGCCAGCTTGTTCATTGCTTTAAGGCGAAGGAGACTACAAAGATACAAACTCTTCACGAATTTGTTAATTCCCACTCTCCAAACGGATCTAAACATTAGGATTTTACGAATGCATCATCACATCCATGAATTGGAGCCACAACAAACTATACTAGTCACAACAGTGCCGTTCTGTAGAAAAAAAGTTTGAAACTCTCCACCCGGTATAAAGAAAATAAATAATGAAATGAATGTGGCCATCAAATAAGGTTGTACGTTTTTTAAACTCTTCAACTTGATCATACCAACTAACTACAACTACCGTCTTTAGTTTCATGCCATGCATTTAATTGAGGACAAATCGTAAGCCGGAAACTGTGACACAAACATAGATGCATTATGTGTAGACTGTCGTGTGAAACGAAACCACACACACACACGCTCTCCGTGTATGAGAAATTAATCAAGGATGTTGCCCAACATGATGAATTCACCCTTTTTTTTACATGGTAACCAAAAGGAGACCACAGCGGTAGGTCACGACTCACCGTCCTTCAAACCTATAAGAAACCCGAAGCGGGATTTCCCTTTCAACAACTTTACGTCTCTATCAGCCTCAGGAGCAGAGAACGAGTAACAGCTGTGATCATATGATAACATAAGAGTGCCTATCTTCCTCCCTTTTTTTAACTTTTACCCACCAGCAAAGTATTTCTTTGGGAACAATAGAAGGAATTCAACTTTTTTATATGTATGTGCTATGCATGATGGATTAGTTATGAAAATGATTTGTGTGCATACATTGTACAACATAAGTCCAGGATATATGATTTTATAGCAAACTTTCATAACAAAATCAAGCAAACATGTAACAATCACATGAATAAAACAGGAATAAACAAAATAAAGCAACCAAAAGGCAAATATTTCTTCAAGCCACCTGTAAAAAATAAAAGAAATGTTCAATCAGGTACAAATAAATACGCAAAAGTAACATAAAAAAATAATCATTGGCAAAACAAGTGAATAAGAAATGTTTCCCACACATTGTGAGTAGGTAGGGCTTTGAGAAGTGCATCTACTGGATTGGAAAGAGATCTCATAATTTTGAAAGTCTATTCCATTTCGTTATACAATACCTGGAAATCTGTTCTAGCTTGTCATGTGAGAAGCTCACATTATAGATTTCAAGCGTACAAATGCCACCAAGCATGTGAGAAACAGAGAAAATAATTTACCTGAGTGGAACAATGCCGTCTAGGGCTTCTTGTACGGATGGGAAGTATTCAAGTCCTATCCCTTTGGCGAACAACGGATGATGTTTTAAACATAGTTCAATCATCTTCTCTTCATTGCAACTTGGTTCTGGCATGTTACTCGAGGGTGATTCCACTTCTTCCGCTAAAAGCAACACATATTTATGTATGTTTAGTTACTAAAAGTAATCTACACAAAATTAAATACTCTCAGATACCTAAATCGCCAAAAAAATCATTTTTTTTTCAAAATTGTACACTGTTATAGATTAAACAATCGCCAACTAACTGGATTACAGTTATATTGATATGCTACATGATCGTGTGGAAGCAAAAATTAATCGTAAAAAGTGTAGAAAGACTCCATTCCTAAGTAAGTTACAAAAAAGTGCAAAAGCAACTCCCCATAAAACAATGGCAGAGAAGATAATGCTTTTAAAGGCTAGGGCAAGAGAAAGATGTCAAACCTGAGACAGGTGGGAGGACAAGATCCTTTTTGATCAGTTCATGGGCACACAAACCACCCAGATAAGCTAGCTCCATCTCAAGACGAGATAGGCCGCAGGTTTCTCGCAGCTCAAATCCAGTTACCAAGCATCGAAATCCAAAGTAGCGCGATTTATCAGCTCTTGTGTAGTCTGAAGCCGTTTCCAGGGAGAACAAAATTTGATTTCCTATAACAAACAAAATGTAAACTGAAAAGCTGAATTTGCACAAGCTTATTCGAACATAAATACACCCATGAACTGAATCATCAATTTTTCGTATGTGAGAAAAAAACACTACATTTTTTCAGGAACAGAAAGATGCTGGCTTCGAATCTACGGTCTATGTAATAGCTAACCTGGAAGAATAAGTGCTTTTGTTGGCCAATTTTCATGACCACCATGCTTTTCAAGTATAGGAATGTATGATGGATGGGCGCTCCTCTCATCCCCTGAAGATTCCCCTGACGTGGCCTGAGGTTGGGATTGCTGCTGTGAATGTAATTCCCGACCACTTCCTTCATTTCCACTAACAGGAATATACATTCGTACAATATCTTCAGGTTGGGCTGTACTACATCTCGGATCGAATTCTACAGTCATTTGCTGAACACTCGCAGGGAATGTAATTCTGTACAAATGAAACAAAATATTGATAAATAAAAACCTAACAAAGAATTTTATTTTTATAACAATGATACTTACTTGTAATGTACTAAAGTGGCCGGTTTGTATGGATGGTCACTTTCTACCCAGGAGTAATGTGCTCCAGGATTAGTGAAGTCTGCAAACACACGAATAATGTCATCCCCACCCTTTTCTGTGGTCTTCATCGACGAAAGTTTATTATTCAAAGAGCAAACGGATGGCAAGATTCTTCGAATTAATTCCAAAATGTCAACAGAACTCTGAAGGAGTAGAAGAGACCAGAGCATTAAAACCTATAATCATCTAACCAGCGATAGTAACAAGTTTTTTCCTTACTCTAGGATCAGATTTTGCAAGGTGTGGCAAATGAGCGAGAATCGAAGGCAGCAGATTAGAAACCAAGGAGCATCGGGACAAATATGATATTCCATCTGTTGAAGTTGTCTCCATTAGTTCTTTTGCGCTGTCAAAAACTGCTGTACAGATTTTCTGAGCACATTTTCTAGCTTGCGTTTCTGCTAACGCTTTTGCCTTTTGTCGAGCATCCGAATCATCTGGATTTCTATTATTGGAACAATCAAACCACACGGTCAGATCATAAAAGGTTCCACCAAAAAGCTCATTTAACAAGTCTTCCCATAATAATATTCATACCGGAAATATAAAAGTTGAGGAATCTGTCCCCTAATTTGATTTGTTCCATTGAAGCTAAGTGAGCAAGAACTGAATGTGAAAGTGGTGCCATCTGGACATCTTAGGACCGAAACACCACCATCCCCATTACAGGTACGACTTCCATGATTTTTCAATCGAATGGCGTACTTAATTCCAGCCTACATGAATTGACACTTGCTTAAATACTATCATTTATTTTATTATTGAGCAAAAATAAAAATTATAACTAACCTTTATATGAACAGGCTTCGGTAATTTAATTTCCATCAGGTCTCCAACACAGTCTTCAGAGTCGAAAGTACCTTTAGACAGCTCCAAAGATACCCATTTAGGGTTTGGATGGTCACAATTTTCACTTCCGTATTCGTCAACCTGCGTTCATAAAAAGACACAAGATAGATAAATATCGTATTAAACACTCAGAACATTCCTTACTCTAACATGGCAAAAAAATATACCTCTTGGAATAATTCCATTTCATACTCGTAAGTGCCCGAACCAGAGTAAATACATGCACCGAAAATAGAGACACCGGGTTGGTCCACACTGAAACAAAGTGCATCAGGAGAGCCATTTCCAGTATTCCATGTTCTACTTTGGTTAGTACGAGTGAATCGAGATGGCGTGGCCACAATAATTTGACCAATCACACTCTCCAGCTCAGACTGAAATACAAGATTATGGCAACATACATTTCATAATGCAAAAAAAATGCATCGTATATAAATTGACACAAGCTTACGTAAATTCCAGCAGAATGAGCAACCAGCTCTTCAACAAGCTTGGACAATAGTAGTGAAGAATTGGAAATGAGGTTTGTGAAGTTTCCTTGTGCATCCTCTTTTTCATCAATATTTACAATAGTGAGTAGATTTGTGAGAACTTCCCAAAACGACCACAGTGGTTTCACAAATCCATCCTCATTATTTCGAGCAGTCATTTGTGAGACTAAAACACGATTGTTAGCTACTTGCTTGGATTTTCCATTTTCCGTATTGGTTATAAACGTGAGCTGTTAGAGTTGAAAAAGTCTTGATCAATTATGTGATGATTCTTCACATTATTAACATAGAGACATCTAGACTTACACTAGTTTCATCCGGACTATGCTTCACAATGGTGTTCAAAACAGGGAAAATTCCCAAAAGTTGACCCCGACAACAACACACGGAGCATATGACACAACTCAACATTCGCGTGTATTTGCGACCTTTCTCCAAGTGAAGATGCATGAAGTTAGCAAGGCATTCCCATTTCAAAGATGATGTGGGATAAAACACATGAAAGCAATTCACATAAGCATTGCAGCATTGACTAATTATTTCTTCCATAAGGGCTTTCAGTCTTGTATCTTTGGTTTCTAAAAGATGCAGAAATACGTTTAAAATACCTCTTGTAATGAGTAAATGAATAAACTTGTAATGAGTCATAATGGTTGAAAAAATTTCAAATTACCGAAATCATTGCATATCATATTATGAAGCATGGATCTCACGTCACCGATAGCTTCGGTCATAGAAGTTGTTTCCATTTGTCCTAACTTGCCACAGCCTATTAACAGGATAAAAATATTTACCATGGGAGACCGGAAAACTTGATACTAAAAAATTACACGCCTTTCAGAATTAAAAGTGATTGCACGGCTTACCTCTGTAAGGATAGACTTGGTTGATACTGAACTCTAAAATACGAAGACCCGCACACAAAATGAATTTTAAGAGATCAAACTTGAACACTATAAAGTCTTCTGGGTTTACGGAAATCGCTTGAAGCTCTTCCCAGCACCACCAGATCAAGGTCATTAAAATTTGTACACTTCCCTGTTCACAAACACAAGAATTTTAAAAATTCCTTCAGTTATGCAGCAATTGCAAAAATGATTATTTTAGATATAAAAAACAGACTTACAGCGTTAAAATTAGTCACAAAGTCATTTGTAAGTATATATGTAGGTTCCAATTGTTGCTTAGGTTTTGTACCCATAGCTGTTTGCTCAGAAGTCATCAGTCGATACAAAATCTGAGGAATTTGACCTGAGTTTACGTCCGTACCGTTGTTTGCTTTTATGGATGATTTGAAATGGAAAACAATTCTGAAAATAAAAGTTCATCCAGTAATATATTAGTTACACCATAAATAAACTTGACAATTATTTACGCTACGTGCACTTGCCAACCAGCATATTTCATAAGTTGAATTTGACGTAACACTTACTGATCTTCGGTGACAACCGTGCTTTGTCCACTCGACCCACAATCACTTGAAGGTCCACTAATGTGAGCCCATGCAACATACCAACGACCAGCTTGCAAAGGAATTGGCTCCTCAAACATCATTCTGTACTTCTGCATAAGCTCGCATTCAAAAGGAATTTCTTCCGTTTCTGTCAACAGTTCACCATCTACTTCAATATCACCTCCTTCTGGGCCAATGTCAAAAATCTAAAAATTGAAAAAAACATGAAATTATTTACTGAAAAAACAGGCAAAAAATGCAGATAGTGGTAAAAACTAAACGTCAAATGAAGTTGAGTAAACAAACAGTCTTCCTGGTTTTGCAAAAAACATTAATTACACGATTTTTTCAAAAAAACTGGAAAGCATTGGAACACAACCGAAGGGGCACAATGTCAAGTGTGCCAAATTAACTGAATACAAGAAAATCATACCTTAATCTTGGCGCAGTATTCTCCTCGTCCACCGAAAAGTCCGAACCCTCCAAGTATTATATCAGTGTCACAAGAAAACCTTAAAGCTTCAATGGAATGACCAGAATATCCCCATCCCCCTCCATGACTTTCAAATCGATTCACAGCTGAGTAATCATCTTTGCTGTACATTTTTGCTAGAACTGGAGCAGGCACGGGTTCTTCCACGTGAACTGAAAGTCCTTGCACATATGCACTCACAAGGGTGTCCAAACAAGCCAACATATTGGCTGCAGCTTGCCATCTTTGTACTGTTGTATCTGGAGCTGTAGGAATTGCGTACGGAGGCTTCGATATCCATAAACAGAACTCATCAACTCCTCCACGAGAATTCAAAGAGCGCCTGAAAATTAAAACGCAGTAATTTAGAGGTTTATACTTTAATTTCATGGAACTTCAGCCATTGCATTAATCGTTTGTCCACTACATGAATAAATTACAATGCAGAAGATGTAAAAAAGAAAGTAATAATGAAATTATACCTAGTAGACTCATTGCTGGAAGAACGGATGGACGATGCAATGACATTAAAACATCGCATTTGGTGAGTTCTCCACTCATAAGCCCACAGAAAATCATGAGCTGGGTCCAAACCTGCAGCACTCGTTTGAAGAGCTCTTTGACCTTCACCCTCAAAGTAGGAGCAACTACCATCCCTTCGACTGATCATGATAATTGATGCATTTGGTTTGGGCCCATTTGCAGGTGGAATTATCACTGTAATAAAGATACAACGCTCATTTACTTAAAACTACTAAATTCACTTAAAAATACTAAAATAACTTCTAGAGGTTGTTTAAGCCGACGTGGCCGCTACTCGTCCTGCTAGTAAGAAAATAAGACACTTACTGATTGACAAAGTATTTGCTGTGACTGTAGACTTCCGCAGCAACTTCTGACTAATAAGACTGGCCTCCAGTCTAATAAAAGTGGAATCACCTGCTGCTCCTACCCATGTGACACGGCGTCCGTAAGTGGCTCCAACGTTGGTAACTGGCTCCATTTTTGTAAACCAAAATGCATCCGTTTCAGAATCTTCTGCATCTCTAGCTAGCTGACATTTCTAAAAACAGTCGAATGTACAAAAAACATTTTCATCCAGTCTATGTAATTATTTTTACATTTTCAAATCAAAAAGTCAACTCACTGAATGAGCTCCACAACTATAGACAGTACCATGGATATCCAAAGCCACAGTATGATAACTACCAGCAGCGATATGAACGATTTTTGTACCAGAATGAGGAAAGCTCACTTTGGTCGGTACGTTTCGCATGACTACATCACCCACACCCAATTGACCAAATGAGTTGCTACCACAAGTCATTACTTGTCCATTTGAGTCCAAAAACACTATAAGTTATAATCCAAACGACTTTAACTTTACTACTGATTTCATTTACACTAGTACACCTTTATCATTCATTATACTCCATGGTTAAAGTCAATGCATCCATGCATTTCTTATTACCTGAATGATGCAGTCCACATGCAACTTGTACTATTGGGAATGAAGTAGGAAGACTGAGACGACTAGGCGGATATGAAGTCATTGAGCTTTCTTTGCCTGAAAAAATAAGAGAATTAGATTTCCAGAAGCCAAAATAAAAATCTGATTTTAGTTTTTTTAAATCATACCTTTAGACTTAGATCCTTTACTTAAAGGAAAAGGCTTCACTGTTTTTCTTTCAACAGGTTCTTCTGGTGGAGGAATTCGTTCTGGAAACATAAATAGCTTTACTAATAGGACTTTACTAATCTACACAAGCTTTAACCAATGCATGAATAACCTAAAATGCCTTTTATAAGCTGGATAACAATTTTTTAGCCCAACTCACCCTCATCTAAATTGATGAGATCTACAAGTGCAGCCTCCTGAAGCCGCTGAGGTTCCATGACTAGATAATCAGGCTCTTCTAATCCTTCCCGTGCACAAGTACGGCAAGAACCACACTCGGCACAACCCGCATCTCCGACGCCACAACCGCATTCCCTGCAGCAATAAAAGTGTGATAAGTGCAACCAGTAAAGAGTACTTTCTTTCATTCCGAGTTTCGTAACTGAACTTACTGTCCAGGATTTCTATCTGGTCGAAGTGCTGAAATACAGGCACTACCATAGCCAGTACATTCTCGACAAATCGTACACACCATACATTGCTCATGTTTCCAGCGATGAGCTCCACGGGGACACATTCCTTCTTGCTCTGGAGCTGCAGCCCCACCCACTGAATTGCTCACTGCCCCATCGTCCCATTCAGATTCCTCTTCGTCTGGCACATCAGCTGCAGCAGCACCTTCTATTCCACCTTCTTTTGGAGGACCAAAATTCCTCCCACATTGGCCACGATTATTAATCCCCATGGTGAAAACTCTACCGTCTGATGTTAAAATTACTGCATGTGCTTTTCCCAATGCTATTTGCTGAGCAGCCACACCTCGTAAGCCACTGAGGCATCCATTTGTTGGTTCACAGTGAGTTGTATCTTTTCCAAACATGTAAACTTCCCCAGATCTTGTGACGAAGGCAGAAGTTCCATTATTGCACGCAACAAATGTAACCTCATGACCTTCCATGCGAATCACCTTCTTCGGTTTCGAAGCTTTCGCTACTCGTCGAAGTTTTGCTAGAAATAACATGGTTCAGTCAATTATTGAAACACAAGGTAAGTGAACCCAATTAATTATTATTATTATTTTTTGCTATCATACCTTGATCACCGTCTTCTCCACGTTTTGGAGTCCCAACAAAATACGTGGTTCCATCTTCAGCCAATAGCAATGCATGAATTCCGTCATGACCAACCGCACATTGCACAAAACGAGGACATTTATTCAGACCTAATTCTAACCATTTGGAACATTTGGTCATGCCACATTTTTGTCCAAGACTTGCTCCTTTCCCACAGTACAAAATCTGAAAAAAAACGCAGTTATTGAATCACATGAGCTCGGAATGTAATAATGCGTTTTATTTCCAGCCTTGTTTGCTAACACTGAGTTGGATTTTATCATGCGAACAGCAAAAAGACTTACCCGTCCATGCTGAGTGCGTAACAATGCAAAATCTTTGCCCGCAGTTATGAAAGCCACATCATCATCTACTCCTGTCACCACTGGCCTTAAATAAGTATCGCCATCCCATGGACAAATGCCTGCAGCTTCGACAGATTTTCTAACCAGTTTCAAGGTGAGCTCACTAAATGCTTCTGTTGATAATTGACTCATGTGGACCCAAACTATTCGTGCAATGAAGCCCTCCTAGGAATAAAAAAGCTTATTTATATTTTTTATTTTGTTGGATGAATGAATTCAGTCAAAACGAAATAACAAATACCTCTTTTGAAGGAGCAATTGACCAGATATTAGTGCCATCGGAGAAAAGCGCAATTCCAGGTTCGTCTAGCAACTCAACGGTTTCCTTAGGTTTCAAAGTTTTTTCATTCAACATGATGAGTGGAGAGTCACCGTTGCCCATAAGCTTGTAGAAAAGCCGTCCCTATAAAAATTAATCGATATGTTAAAATGAGCTATAAATTCAGGGTTCAAAAATCTAAGCGAATTTTTCTTACGCTGGCCCAGCCCAGCCACACTTTCTCAGATGGATGAAAATATTCATCAGAAACGTATACATGTCCTTTAATTGTTCCAAAACAACCAGAACCGATTTTGTACAATCCTCGAGAGCAATGCAAGTAGAGAAATCTTCCATCGCTGCATAAAGCTTTTGCACTGAAAACACATCCTGGTGGATCTAGAAGAGTAAGAGGCTCTTAGTAAATAAATTCATATTTGCTAGAGTATGTAATGTTGATAGAAAATAATGCCGGAGTTTTACCAGGAGGAAATTGAAGTTGAAATTCATCCACGCACGAAGAAGCAGGTATACCATGTGTAAGCCATTGTGGTAATATTGGCCGACCGACTAGAACAGCTTGAGTGCTTCGTTGCAAAGATTTCAAAACGTCAGGATTCTGAGTAAACAAAACCCGATGATAGTTAGGCACATCAATCTTTTCAATACTTCAATATGATTACTTCAGATATTGTAATTACTTTTATGGTTTGTGTAGACAAAGATTCAGTGCACATGAGCAAAGATGCAATAGCTTCCAACATAGATTTAGTTTCGCCCCTAGCTATGGCTAAGCTAATAAGGCAAGAAGTAGCTGAGGATGTTAAATCATTCGTGATTTGTGAAGTGGAACTTTTGCTGGAACTAGGAGCATCAGTATCAACATATTTGGATAAGTTTAGCAACGCTTCAAAAAGAGAATCTGTAAAATAAAAAGTTAAAACAAATGGCTGGCTTGAATTCATCAGTTTGAGAGTAATTAAATAATAAAGCTGGATTTTTTTAAATAACAAACCGATAACAGCCAAAGGTTCTTTCTTTAAACTTTGAGGAGGTTGCCCTTCCAAAATTTTAAGCAACGCATCTAAAGTTTTTGCACATAACTTGGGATGCGTTGTATGACTTTCTTGAATTAACTGAAACACTCCTTCCAGTCCAAGACCAACAATCTATAAAAGTCAAAAATATTATCAATAACAGCAATAATAGGATCGATACTCATTAGATATAGATGGTTGCAAGCAACTTAAATGTTATATGTAATTATTAAACTTCTCACTCATCATCAACACTTACTTTTGGAAGCTGAATCGGTGAACCGGCTTTTTCTCCAGCATTATCATTTTCACTTTCGATGTCCTCCAAAGGAATCAGCCATTTTCGACAAGCATTGGCAAAGCTATAATCTAGCACAACCTGTAATTTACATACAAATTGATTACACAAGGCTTATGAACTGTTCAAACCGATTTATAAAGAGTTCCTATCATTCGATAAACAACATAGTGCTTTCAATCTCCAATTTTGTGTCTACCTGACGAGCATTAGCAAAACCAATGAACGCTGAGCAATTTCCCAAGATATCTATTTTAGGTAATGCCAATGGAAGCGATGTTGTGACTGAATTTGTCTGTAAGAAGCCAATATTTCAGTTAGTTTACTTTGTTTTCTTAAATTTGCACAAATCAAGTCAGCAATTAATCAATCATACAAAAATCCGTAGTTTTTGTTTCTTTCTGACGCGTTGGGATTTATCGCGACGTTGAATTTGCTTCTTTTCATTTCGTCTGAGATGAAAAGAATTGTACAAAGTGTAAAAATCCCCGGCAACTTGCTTCACATCAGTCCCCCCTAAATCCATACTGGCCTGTTCACCTATAAAACCAACTTCCAATGAATTTTTAACTATTACTACATGCAAAATATCATTTACAGAGTTTTGAGCATTATTTTTTCCAGATTCCGGTAAAATCACCATGTAAACAACAGTTAGTATTTGAGTAATAATCACTTTACCTTTGCCGCATTTTCAATGGAGTGAATAGAAGCTGTATACTCGTGTCCAGAAAACTGGACTAAATGTACAGTTAACTACTTATCACCAATTAAATTAAAAAGATGCTATATCCTTTACCCTTTTGTATGCAAAAACGTAAACTTAGGAGAGCTACAAAACGGATCGATATTTGACATTCAGATTTGATACAGATATTTCAAATTATTTACGCACGCAAACATACTGCTTTGTTGCCTGGGCAGGATTTAGCTTCTCTTCACTTCTAAATGACGCCACACATAAACACCAATGCATCTGGCATCTCCTCAACTTACTTCATTTTTTTACAAAGGAATTGGGAAAATATTCATGAAAGGTTTAGATACATTTAAATAGTAACAGAGATGTTTTAGCCAATTAAATAGGATTATAAGTTTAGCTGAGAGAGTTATGAAAACTGTTATGTAAAATCGTACTATCTACCAAATGATTGTTTCTGACATATTTTTTTCTAGTAAAACCGCTATATATCCATTTCCTATTATAAAAACTTAAGATAAATGGAAATTCTTGAGATTGATAGCTTTAGTTTAGAAATATTACAACTGTTGTTTTCTTTCAAAATATCTTTTTTTTCTTTTATTTGCAGTAAACTATAATAGCTGCATGAAACAACAAACAACATTGCATACCAGAAGATGGCGCGCTCATTCTAAGATCCGAATTATCGGATATTCGAATAATAGAACAAACGCTTGATTTTTTATTTGCATCGTTCTAAAAAAAATCCGCTGTTGCAATTGTCATCCACAAATGAACCAATTAAATTATGGTATTAACATCAGACACAGATTGGGACAACTTAAGAAACGCAGCATTTATCTGTATAATTCACATGTGAGGCCTATGTCTCCTGCTTTTTAGTTTTCCTTTATAATAAATGAGGTAAACAACAAAGTATAATACTTGAAGCAAAAATATTCTCTAATATATGGTATGGATTGCATTGTAACAAAAAATGTGAGTTTGACTCGTGTGAGAGAAGGAGTCTTCTCATTTATTAAGAAAACACACATTTCGAGATAAGGGAGAAAGGGAACACGCAACTGAAGCATTTCCTCTCCTTTTTAGAAATATAATTTTCAGAGGCAAAGGATACAACCTCCAACAACTTAAGTACACTGCTAACAAATTGCCAACAAATTGCTCATTATGATGGAGTAACCAAAAGGAGACTTTTTTCATGCAGCCATAAGGCAGAGGGTTTCTATACTGGGTACAAACGAAACGTTTGTGTAATAAATCCTTTTCCGTTCCCTCCTCCCATAATTCTGGAAAGGAACCCATTACATGCAAATATAAAGTTCCGTATATATTTTAATAACAAGTCCTACATTAGAACCATGCATAAAAAATGTTGTCAATGTAACATTAATTTTGGAAGCAACCAAAGTATAAGGTCTTTTCAAATTAAACTATCCCTGAACGAACAAGTTCAATCGAATTAAGTTTATTGAGCTCATTCAAATTTTTATGTTTAAAGTATGAAAATGAACAGTCAAAATATTTACTAATTTTCATTGGACTTTGTAGCATTCCGCGGGCACTATCCGCATGTTATCTTAATCTTACTTTTCATAAGAACATTCTTCGAAAATCTGGAAATCATATTTTCAAGTCACCGTTTTATTGTAAAAAACAATATTTTACCTTAATTTATGTTCTGTCCTGCTCAAGAAAACTTTCAGACAATTCCATCTTTAAACAAAAGAAATAAACACTGTACTTCTACCACAGCTAATTGTGGTCTCTACAGTTTATTTGTTGGCTTTCATAATAAGTTGAAAAAAAGATGGACTTGCAGTAAATTTACGGTTGGAGCCTTTTTCTCGCTCCTTTCACCTCTCCGTCCTTAATTAATTTCATTTATTTACCTGACGCAAAGGCTAAATGAATACGCAAAGCCTTCGTTAAGGTTACAATGGAGCAGCCTATAGTCACTCATTATTTCTATGGACCGTCACTCAATCATTTTTGGAGCTTCCAGAACACGACTTTTCTCAATAGCAAGTCTACATCGTTACTATAACCACTTTACCAGTGACTACCATTATTATTATTCCACGTAGGAATACTAACTACTTGAGGTTTGTTAGTTATAGTTAGTTACCTTGTTACAAATTATTAATGCCATGGGTATGACGTGTACATAATATGATTACTACAGAATGAGTTTTATATATGCATGTAACATGCTGCCTGTTCAGGAAACTAAACTTTTTGCTCCAAAAAGGCTTTTCATGGTTTACGTACGCTAATGATTTGAAAATTCTTGTGCATGTGTAATTTGTATAAGTCATTTTCTTACCACAGTTTCAGTCTTTCTGCTTTCCGTGCCAGTGGTAATTATTTTTAGTCCAAATGAATGATTTAGATTTTGCTGGAAATACAAAGCTTTTTGTAAAATGGAAAACACAATTTTCAAACCTATCTCTAGAGCTATCATTTCAGTCAATAAATCAAGTGACGTCCCATACTATTTACATCTCATCGCTATGAAACCATAACTACTAACACAAACAGTAAATTCTTGCTCTTTTGCATCAAATCAAAACGTATTCAACGGGTTACATCCGTTTCTTACTCCTGCAGATTTTTAACCTTACTCTCTAATAAGGCAACATTTTGGCCTCACAGAGAAAACGACAATCATTGGCTCATTGAATTAGAAGGGAATTATAATATCATATCATTATTGAGCTACTTTTGTCCGTCTGGTCGGAATTTCAGAATTAAAGAAGAGCTATTTTACTCTATAGTTATGTGGTAATGGTTAGCTTTTGCTGGTTACTGTGCTAACAAAATTTAAA
>Ga0210040_10001964_pt1 | contig 29890 bp, 12 predicted proteins | sample CryGeyCG12114_NA_FD_185462 | JGI IMG/M metagenome (GOLD analysis project Ga0210040, IMG submission 185462) | Groundwater microbial communities from aquifer - Crystal Geyser CG19_WC_8/21/14_NA (SPAdes) (version 2) | ecosystem: Environmental > Aquatic > Deep subsurface > Groundwater | place: USA...
TTCTGGAATCTCAAGTGATGTGACGTGGCCAAAAAGCTTCCGCTCATTTCCATAAAGTCATAAACCAAATGGAACTGTCCACAGAGCAATTTAAATACAATTATTACACATTGTAACAACGATATGGTTTGCTACTGACTCACTCACTAAAAACTACTCATCCATTATAATGTGTGTATACCAGTTACTTGTAGGCTCAAAAAAATGAGATGCACTTTCAGATATGCTTATAGAATCTCACATGTTTAAAAATTCTTGGTTGGTTAGCAGTTAGTCAGACAAGATCGATAGATCGTTCTGTTTACTAACTTGCTCACTCCCTGAGTCGCTTCCTCGCACAAATACATAAGGACTGGGAACATTCTGCATTCCATTCCATTTCATCTAGTGTATATCAAAATGTCTGCCTTTTCTCAAAGTCATTAATCATGACGGAAATGTTACACAGCACACAAACAAACATACACACATAACAGGAGCATTATATAGCACCTACAGAAACCCTTTGGTTAGTTAGTTAGTAGCACAATGTGTGTAGGCAAGCCACGACTGAACGAATCAGTGAGTAGCAATAATAATACGGGGATAGTCAGTCAGGAACAATAATCATGATAATAATAATACTGTATTTGTGGCAGAGCAACCTAATCACTCAAGTGTGATGATGACGGATTGAAATGAATACTACTCACTACTAACTATGTATTGAAAAGAGAAAAACATTTTGGTCAGTATCAATTCTCAAGTGTTTTCGAAAGCGCTATAAATGAGACAGTCAATAATAGATACAGTTGGTTGAGAAAATATTGGCGACGAATTTTGCAGTAAAAGCGCGTGTTTGAATTTAAGCTAGTTAGTTAGTTGGTATATGTTAAACTTGTTTGGAATGAAATTATGAGCAAAATGTGATATAATTTCGTAATATTAATGATACAAAAAGAAGATGGATTTTAGTTAGCCAGCTAGTTAGTTAAAAAGTACAGTGTGGATTAGATCCATTTGAACATAAGGACACGATTCATGATTATTGTTATTAATCATGATGCTCGCATGTTTACAAATTGCATAGGTGACTAGGTAGACTATTGCGACAACGTAATGTTTGTGCATTGAACGCATATGATATTTACATAATTCAAAAGGACGGTGATGAGAGTTTCTTGCTTGTTTTTTTTTAGCAATACTCTCAAATATGGATGCGAATTGTGAATGTGTGCTCTACTTTCACAACCAACAAACTCAAGTAAGAGATGTTGGAGTCACGGAGAAGATTAAATTAATTTGTGTACTGAAACCTACACTGCACTAATTTTGGATGCATGCGATGGTGCTATTAGCTAAAATTTTTTGTCAACTGCAGGGCGATATGAAAGTTAACCATTTTTTGTTCATATCTCTTACTATTATGACAGGAGCTAATGGGCTCATTCATTTAATGCTATCACACCCTTCCTAAAAATAGCAACGGCGTGTTTACTATATGGTCAGTTACATTCAAATTGCAAAATCACTTTCTAGTAGTCACACACAACCACTGGGTTGACTTTACAATACAAATTTGACGATGTGATGAGTTTATGATTTATACAGTAAAGGAATATTCCCGAAAAACTACAACTTTGAGCACGATCAAAGTCAGAACTGTTGTTGTTGCCAAACTACACTGGTAATCAAATACAACATTTCCACTCATAACTGACAGCCACAAACAAGCTAAAAAAAATCCGCGCATTCCAGTTTGCAAAATCCATTAACTCTAATCTTAGACGTGGCTTGCCCTTAACCCGTGAAAATGTAATCAATCAAATCAATGATGGGGAATGTTTGTTAGTTAGTTAGGGTAACGTTCAAACTGCAATATCGATTAGGCGAAACCAGTTTTTGTTTTATAAATTGCTTTTATCTCTAACTTCCTTGGTTTTGCAAAAATTCAATCCTGGTCAGTTAGTTAGTTAGTTAGTTACTATGTAGCTTTGACATATGATTCCCTGTATTCTACGGCTATAAGTAAAATCTCTTATAAACTCCACCAAGATTAACTTGGGATATTAATCCGTGTATACAATTTTATTTTTAAAAATCTCACACTACTCCCTGTAACTTACTATCACCTATATTAAATTATTGAAATCAGGATCATTTAACCCGAGAATATACCCCGATACAAAGGTACAGATCAAATTAGCATGCAAAACCTACAACCACTGCCATTGTAAACAAACCCTCCAAATTTCATCTTCACAGCCTGAATACCGTTTACATAAGACGTACAGAATTAACGTTAGCTACAATTCCATTGCATTGTTGTTGGTCCAAAGTTGACCCAGCTCGTGCACACAGAAAAATTTCTCAAGAAACTCCTACAATGATTTTTTTCAAGATGGAAACGGAAAGAAAGCTTGTTCGTGACCTACACAAGAGGAATCTAAACTCTTGCACTTAATCTCCGAATCCTACGTACATTAGATTCACTCATGTGTGGTGTGCTCAGTATATAAATGAGGTGACTTTGGACTTCATGACGATCCTTATGATATTACATTTCATATCGTTTTTAAATCTTCCAAATGCATTTATCACTACTAAGAGCGAAGAAAAAAGTTAATCCACCGCTCAACTAACTATATTGTACGTCCGAAATCAAAATGGACTTCCGTAATAGTAAGTTTGCTACTTTGGTTAAATGGCTATTTGTTAAGTTTTGCTAGCAAGGTCCCCAAGAAAAGATACCCAACGCCAAATAACTTCCAACTGAAATTTTTACATTTTAATTTTGAACATGCAGTACCTAAAGAGGAAAGTCTTCCGGGTTCATAATATCATCATATATATTATAATGATGAGTAACTTACTTACTATTAGTTAGTATCTAAGGATCCATCTCTACACGGAAGATAATAGAAAGCTGTAGTATGAAATAAATTAATAAGATTAAATGTAGGCCTATACTTAATCATGATTAGCACAGTAGGAGCATCTCGAACAGGGCGGTTGGTTGTGAATTTAAATTTTGCAACGGTGAGTGGGATAAGCACAGGGCTATTTTAATTAATAAGCTGCGTAAGCTAATTCCCTAATGTATTTTTATGGTGACAATTATGAATTTGCGCATGCAAGATTAAAATGTGGATGCGAGTGTGACTAGGACATAATTGACATTTGCAGTTAGTTAGAGACGTGTGTAGTAAAAGTAGTATATGAAGTATGAACTTTAGTTAGTTCTTACTATATAAAGGGTCTAATCCGTGTGTACATATTTGTCACCTTTATCTTGTCAACTGAAGAGAAACGATCACGGTATGAATGAAGGAAGATGTGACATTGTCATCTAACCGTGAGAATTTATAGGGAGACCGGATTATAGGTTATCAACTCTAGTGAGTTGAGAAAAATCTTGGCTATGAGAAATGAGTTTGAAATTTGCTGGTGTACGCTTCTAGAGCAGTGCTTTTAATATTTGGAGTTTGGGATTTTTGCATTTCCAAAAATGTTGATGAGTTTGGATTTTGGATGCAATTTACCAAGTTTTTTATTTCGTATAACTACCCACACTACCCAGTAATCTAATGAATCAACTTTAAGTCGCTTTTTCAGGGAATAAACAAATGATTTTGGTGACGTCACTAGTCCAAAGTCCAATAATAATTTTTTCCAACTGAGAACGAGTGTTTAAAACTCATTTCCTAATCCAATTGACTTCCTTTGATGCCAACCTAATCTCAGATAGTATGGGAATCGCACACATTCCTCACATTCCTTCGCGCTTAAACTAATGGTTATAGTTATAATCGTGCAATTATTACATAATGTACAAACCTCAGTGTAATGTGAGCCCAAGAAAAGTTACATATGAGCTTGACAAAACAATAACAATGATTTAATGTACTACTTGGCTCATACGGCAATTATTATAGGCAAGATTAATCGTCCTTAGAAATACGTCCCAACTAACTAACTAAATTGAAACCAAAGCAAATACGTGTGCTACTAGCAAGTTACCATAATACCTGAATGACTGCAAAACTTACACGCGACCTACAATGCTCGAACTATTTCCTCTCTTCTCACACAAAAAAAAAAATATTTAAAGTTAAAGCAGTGAATAATAAAAGTGATTGGAACAAAGCAGTTAGTTTGACTTCATAAGCAGTTATAACACTCAAGATAAATGCTCTAGCATTCCGGTACGTAACTATAATTAATGAACTCGTGCAAATTCGTGTAATTAAAAGGGGCATGGCATAGCACTAACAAGGATTAGTTGAACTAACTAACTAACTAGCTATATCAAGCAAATAACAAATTACCATTTTTTTGCCACATTTTACAAAACAAAATACAAACACACACACACACACAGTTAGCATTTTAAAGAATGCGGTGAATAATTTAACACTTGATAATTTGTCTGTACATACATGCTTGTTGAACAATAGGACTGACTACTCGTGTTCATTTGTAACTAACTAACAAGCAACAAATGATGCTCGTCTTCCCATAGTTAAAAGTTCATGAAAATTCAGGTCATTATTATCACTCTGGTATGATCTTCCGTCCACTTATAATCTATCATCAACTATATTATTTAGAGTACACGCCCATTCCATTAAGTTCATCTGCTGTGCAACATGCATTGTTCATGTCATCTAACTGTAGTGCAGCTTTCAATGTCAATTTTTAGATCCAACTTTTTTTTTGTCTTACAATCTAGATATGGCTTAGTTACTGACTATATAAGTGCTCTAACGTATCTCTTATCTGGGTTGGGGGTCTACTCTAATTTCAATAGTTACTTAAAGTAGTACTTGCAATTTGTCAATTAATTTGTCACTAATGACTTTTACCTAGAGATTTAATGAATGAAGCTGCATTTTTTCATCCGGAAATTAACTTTTGCATAGTTGATCCAACTAACTACTAACTATATATTATATATAGACTGGAAATGCATACAATTCATCCTTACTTATGACAGTGCATACTAATTTTTTCAAATCTTGTTAGTTAGTACTAGTAACAAACAAACTAACTTACTGTTGCATTTGCATAGTTAGTTCAGATTTCTATTATCATTGGAGGATTGGGGATTGTCATTTCTAAAGGAGTATGCAACAGGTGTAGGGCCAAACCCATGATTAGTTAGTTAGTCAGTGGTGTGTGAGCCCGTCTGAATTCTATATCTGATTAGTCAAGTACTGTAAACTCTGGTCTCGTTCATCATAACGTTTTTCATAAATGGATTAGATAATTAACTCTTTGGGCTTTTGATGTTGCCCATTTTTTTGTATTCGTGAAAGGCCGCCCACGACAAACGGAGAGAGATGAACCTATCCCTTTGAGAGAGAAGATTTATCCGACCAAAATCTAATCTCACAGTTCCCAACAGGATGAGCATAATTTTTAATGCATGCATGCGTGCATATAGAAAACGGTCGCATAAATATTCTTTTTTTCATTCCTTGTACATCTTCTTTTCACTCAAGTCAAATGAGAATGCAAGCATAACTCATGTATGCATGCGATTACACTAGGAATGCCTACTTAGGAATCTATGTACATTATGTTTAGTTGTGGAGCCAAAAGGTTTAACTTTTCATACTGTATTAAATGTGCTTTAAAAATCTCTTTTGATATGCACAAACAAATCTTTTGCTGCATGTGGGAAGACAAGTTATTTAAACTAATATTTATGCAAACACAATCTAAAAGTAAATGTGTATCAACAACATTGCTCCCGACTCCCGGCCTCCTATCTCAATGCATAGAACCAAGCAGGCTTCGCATTAGATTGTTCCAACACTACTATTTCTGATCGAACGTCGTCCAAAATTTTACACATTCAAGTTATATTGAAACATACCACTCTATAACTGTGATTTAATATTTGCTACTGCGTTCGAACCCAAAACGCTTGAGTTTTTAGCCCGAGATAATAGACAGTTCATTTGAACATGAATTTTGTATCCAATTATTCTTCAAAACTCAATCCAAAGTCGGCGGATGAAAATATGCTGTAGTAATCCTTATATAGTGTAATATTGTATACTTCTATTTCTATGCTCAGAAAATCACGGTTTTTTTCTCTTCCACTCACTGTTCTTGATCTAATTCCTACTCTAAAATCCATGCACATAAACATCACCTGAATTTACTTTAATAACGGTTCTTGAGCATTTGTAATACTAACCAACACTTATTACATTAGTTAGTAGACAGAAATGGGAAAAAATATTTTATGCATTACATAATAACTTGTGTGCTCACTGTTCACGTTTTTTTAAAACCCGTCACTTGACGTGTCTTGTCTTCTTACAAAACATAATCACTACTACAAAGTAGCCGGTGAATTCAATAACCAACTATTCCAAGTTCCGTTCACGACTAGAGGGGAGCTTACTCTGCCAACAATTAGACTGAAACAAAACTATGAGACGAGTATGACAGGCTTGCTTGCATTAAATCATATGATGAAGTAAGTGAGTAGAGTTCAACCATCTTCAAAGATAATTAGCAAGCATAGTCAGTGTAATTAATAAGTCTCGGAAGACAGCTAAGAGGCTTCTCATTTAAGCTGCTGCAGCTCTGTAGCTATAGCTTTCCATCTCAATTTTACACGCATTTTGTCTTTCCTACATGGACTACAGATATGGCATAAAAGTGTTGCAAAAAGTTTCTTGCTAACTAACTAAGCTGACAAGAGGTGTTTCATGTAATATTTCATTAATTGAATAATTAATGCCCGTCGGATACGGTAAAATGCTTCCTAATAGGTGCATTATGAGAGTCGTGTAATCTTATGGTAAACGGTAATTTGACCAAGAGGAAGCAATATCATGCCAGTTTAGTGAATCCAAATTATAACAAGATTAAATTCCCGTCCTCATTATGATTTATATTTAAAAGTTTCTTGTCACAACCGGATCATGGAAACAACAGGGATCCGCATGCTAAAAACCTGGGCATTTAAAATGCGTGCAGTAAAACTTACGAATATGATGGACCAAATCATCCCATTAAATTGCAATTCAAATTGTATGCATTGTGTAGTAAATTGGACTGCTAACTAACTAACCAGAAATTAGGAGGACGATTTGCATACTGGTGTGAAATTGATGAAAGAAAACTAACTACACTACCATTGCAGTAAAGTTTAAAAACCACAGTGGGTCATTAGGAATGCAAACTATGGTGTAGAATAATGAAAATTAAGGGTTTCTTAATAAATTCATTTGCCGCTGCACCCTGGAGCTGCATATATCTAGTACATCATGCGGACTGCGTTTAGTTAGTTAGCTACGGGAAGGAAATAAAAGAGCGAAAGAAAAAAAAACGTCGAGTTCAAATCAATCTGCAATCACGTAATAGTGAACATGACTTGCCACGCAAACATCATGTTTCGATGACATATGTGACAGGAGGAAACATGGGGAAATGAATATCCGAGAATCATTATTACTAAGATGACCAAACTGGTTTATTCTCAAATTTTTTCATTCAAGTGTAATCCTAGTATTTACCACCAACGTATTATAGTGCAAGTTTGCAATATCAAAATATAAATGCAATAGTCACTCAGACAGCCAATAATTTGAAAAAAGCACGTCGGTTTGCATCCCATAAAAACATTTATGAACTAACTAGCTGACCAGCAGAAAAATTATCATGGCTTTCATCAGTTTCTCAGAATCATAATTTATAGTCATTCCATCCATACTAAAATGCATATTTCCTCATCCCCCTTTAGTTATGACGATTGCGAAATGTCGTTGGCTTGCTAATAGTCCCAGCAAGGAATCAGAGATGCATGATATGCCATATTTATTTCAACTGTATACTCTGAGCATCCAAAAAGTGAGGTTGAGAATACTATTGCTAACCTTGTTTTTGGAAACGACTACCTGCTGGCTATTGGCACTAAATGCAGAATCCAATCAACCAGTCAATCTCTAGCTTAATATTGATAAAAACTGAATCGAATGCAAATGCATAGACTATAAGCAAATGTGTGAAAAAGCTGATATTCCTCAAATAAATGAAATTTTCTCTTACCTTTAGAATCTATTTGAGCCTCCTTAGTTTTGCTATTTTCACTGTTTAATGATGATTTGTCGTCTCCTGAATTCGTGGGATATTCGTTTACTAATTTCTGCGCAATATTTTGCTTCGGCTGCACGAGATTAGTATCGTTCACATTGCCCACATCTTTTTCCATATACACCGTGGCACCAGTCCTCGTATTTATTTGGCTCACATTAATTCTTGTCTGCTGCTGGTCAAGTGATGATGATGTGAAGACTTGTATTTTCTCTCCACTTTCTAATGCTCCATCCCGTATCGTTTTACAGGCAACACTGTCCTCATCCAATTTCTCATTCGAGCTGAATATTTCTTCAACATTCGTCTTCTCCGATGGCTCCCATTTCTCTTTGTCCACGTGAGTGAGCAGACGTTGTTCAGGACCAATCTGTCCTTCGTCCCTATGAGTCTTCTCAGGGTCTAGATTCCCTTCTGTAACACAAAATGACACGACCACAAAAACTTGTGATTAAAACATGATAAATTTATTCGTGTCCTGTGGTGTGTTTTTATTACAGATTGGATCTCCGACAGTTATATTATAGCTACAGTAACTCTATAGGGCATTCTATGGAAAAAATGAAACTGGTCACGTCAACGAATGAAACAATGTTCGTACACAAAATATGTGTCCGTTTGATATTTAGTCAGTTAGAAGTCAGAAATAGAGCTATATGTAAACTTATAAGAGAGCTTTGGTAGCTGTTTATTCAAATGGGATGAAAAAATAGAGTAAGTAAGATACTTTTACTTGTGCTGGTCAAAGGGAACCGATAAATGACCGACGCTTGACAGGTTTACCCATTTGTACTATCCTCTAGGCCAGGCTACTTGTTGATTTAGTTAGTAGATAGTTAGATCCTTTAGTTAGTTAGTGTTACATACTTACAGAGGGACATGAATACTGAATTATTACATTGCTGACTTGCCCCCTATCCATCCAGAATGGAATTTAATATTGCAACAAATAAGTAACTAACTAACCAAAGCCTTGATATGGGGATTACTTTATTCAATGACAAATATTCAGCCAGTTAGTTTTAAACTTCCCAACTGAAGTTAGTTAAATTATTGAGATAAATGCATGCATGCACGTGTATGGACCAGTAAGTGAAGCATTTTAGGTTGTTCACCAAATAATTCTCCCATAGAATTCATTTACCACCATAATGTATTGAGAATATGATAGTATTATGGATTGTCATCTGACGAGGTGTGAGCGATCTGTCTATAGAAACTTTAATGATTACTGACTGAACTTTTTGAGAACTCTAAGCCACCATTGTCCGCTAGTAATTGAACGGTCAATTCAATATCATGCATGCATGCATGCATATCATGAGCCGTGTACAGTTGTTGAAAACATGTACATATGTTGCATAAAAGTTTACAGCTTGCTTTTCTTCCCTTATATTATGAGGCTGTTGCATACAAAGTCATTCGTCTGTGACGTTCAGAAGACAGAGTAAAGTTGACCACACATCTGAAGATTTTAATATAGGGAACGGTCTTTATGTCATGGCATCATGATATGGCAATTGCTTTTGAAAATCCATAGGGTATCATATTTACAATCTATGGTAATATTTTCCCCTCAAAAGTTTTATGAAAAGCTAATAAGTTCAATTTATTATGATGACCACTATCTTTTTTCACGTATACATACATTTTATCATGAGAATGTAAAGTAAGTTATTTTACAAAGTGCAACTAACTGTTTTTCCAAACTTTGATCAACTGATCACATGAATCATGTAGAATTCCACTAGTTTTTTGGTAACTTATCCGTATGAAATATGCTGTCAACTGGTCATCGAAAAAGTGCATATTTTATCGCGCTGTTCATCTAGCTCATAAATCAAATGAAAAACTCGTTAAACTTTGAGATTGAAACACTTTTGCATTTCATATTTGACACGCACGAACCTTATCCGTGTAAATATTTCCTTAACTGGACTTTTGAAATTTTAGCACACATTACATTACCCTGTAGATTATGTGTGGTTAGCTTTCCTTCTATAACTCATTCAAGCTTATTTCAGCCCGATTAATAATATGGCAAGGGAAATAATGGATCTTGTAGGGTGTTCACATCATGAATTAATGAGAATTGCTTCCAATTACCAGATGATGTAGTGTTCAATATATCTGTTTGTACTGGTACACAAGAAAGTGGTAATAAACAGGTAGCTCCTGTTTTCCCTTTATGTCTCTTTGACTGGCAAAAAGATGCGGTAGCTGACCATATATTAGTACTTACTTTGAATTTGAACAGCATTCAAACACAGGTGTGCGTACATAAGTTATTTAGTTAGTTAGTTACGCAGTATTGTGTACAAAGCGGTGTGTTGACAGCAACTGAAAAGGGATTCAATATCCTTAGTTAGTCAGAAAACAAACCAAGCTAACTAGCGGAAGTGATACCTAGTGTCTTAATTTATTAGTTAAATACAGAAAAATACAAATAATATCTAAAAGGTTTTCACTTTTAGCCAGCTACCACTTTGGGATACAGAAACTTAAATTACCTGTTACTACACCAGTTTATGATGCAAAAGGGGATACGATCTGAGGTTCATTGCTGCAAACTAGGTTATGAAATTATAAAAAATACCAAAATTTTCTTCAACAGTACCAACCGAACGTAAAAGGGCAAACAAAGTGTAATATGCTTTACAGTTATAAAATTCCCAGCTAACTAGATAAGATTGCACACCAGTGCGTAAGAAGAGATTCTAAAAAGAAAGTAGTATTCATTATACAGTGACATCTATAGAATTCACTTTCAATAGTTACAAGCTAGAATTTGTCACTGTCTGTGTACATTACAAGGAATGTAAACAATTCATTAATAGGTAGGAAGAACTACTATGTGAATGTCAAATGCCTTGAACCGCAAAATTGTCGTGTATAAACAGTGAGCACGAACAGGTAGAGCAGTTATAACTGGCTAACTAGCTATAGCTAACAAAGCCAGTACAAATATAAATGTAACATGAAAATTTGGTTCCACGACCAGGGAGTTCTCACGACAAATAACATGCATTCTTTTGACACGATAGCTGTTAGCATACAATAGGTCGTTTGTAAAATGATACGTTATTGAATCTAAAGGCTGTGACATTCACTCCGGAAGCAGGTGCTTTAAATGTTATATGCACTAACTGACGTAATACGCAAGCTGGCGGAAAAGAGTTTATTTACTATTCAACAGTTTGAGTAAGGATATTTAATGTGTAGCAACAAATAAATCTAATTCATTTTTATTTGAATCATTTACTAAAAATTATGAAACAAGGTAAAGAGAATTAATTTATCGAACTATATCATAAAAGCTTACATTTTTATTTACTTTTAGTGAGAAGAATGGAGCAAAAAACTATTCCCGGATATAGAAAAAAGCATGACAAAAATGTTGCATGCAAGTATCAATTATAGTATCAGCAACTATGAAGTCTCAAAGATTTTATGAAACTGCAATATTACAGTTCTTTATAGTCATCTGTACGGATCAAGTACTAATCACCTTGTTACGTGAACAACACTTAACGATTTGAGAGATTAGTATGCAACAGTTGTAATGGGTTACTTGTTTTTCGTGGAAAAAAATGCCTATTGCTGAAAACAAGTCGGGATAAATATGTTGATTTTGATGGCCATTAAAAGCTCGTGGTTACATTAATGTCTCAAGCAGCCATTTATTATAACCAAATCGGGCTCAATAATTCCCAGAATTTTAACTCTTGTCTATTAAAGGTTACATGGGCTGCAACCTGCCTAAAACTTGCATTGGGATGATTTTTTTATTCAAACTAACTAACTCACTTATACATCATTAAAATGATGTCTTGTCACTAAAAGGCCAAGCATGTGTGCACAACGAGCTCATGTGAGTTCCAAATGGACAAAAAGGGATTAAAAACCCGTTTCACACCTCTATACAACTGAAGATCCATGAAACCACTTTTTGAGCTCTGTATAGTAAATCCTTTCCAGCCAAGATTACCAACTCACGAAATGTACATGCAGCCTTAGCTGAACCAGCTTTCCAGCTCCAATAATCATAATAATAATACTAGCGTGATGATGAGTGCATGTAAAACAACTTGTCTTATGCATTTGCTTCCTATAGTTTAGAATTCGAACAACTCACTCACTATATCTCAATTTATGGATTCAAATGTTGGTGTTCCACAACTCAGCTACAGCCAGGCATGCACGCAGACACTGAATTTTTGTGGCTTCCAAGGAGGCCCACATTTCATCCATTCATTTTACCCTGTTGGTGGTATACAGGCGCAGGAACTTGAGGAGAAAAAGATTTTGAGCAGAACATCTTCACACCCTTGGTTCATGTCTTACTTAAAGAGGAAAGGAAAGGGAATCAACCGAACCAAACCACACATGACTATAGTATGCCGTAAATGGAATGCACACGGTTAATTTGGAACCACTCTGGAATTCCATATCTTAACACTAAGAATTACTAAACACTAGTTAGAATTTCATCTAATGGGTTGAAAAAAGGCATTCTGAATTAATTTAATACGTATAGTTTTAGTTTCCATGTGTGAAATTGTAGAGTTTTACAAAATGGATGGTGCACTGAAATTAATAAAAAATTAATGGTATTGAGGCGCTTCGCTTCATCACAAAAGAAATAAACATGAGCACACACACATACAAAAACACGGGTCGTTGAATTTTTTTCCCTCCGGTCTGTTTCAACTCCGGCGGTAACTAACTGACTAACTAAGGACCCTAAATGATTTCCCATTTCCACCTTAACTGAGTTGAAAGAAAACAAATTAGGAACACAAACTGTACATCCATTCATATATTCGTCCGTGTTCTCTTTTCTGGACCCCATTAGCAAAACAAAGCACCAATAATTCAATTTCCTTTGGTTCCTTAGCCCTCAAAATGAAAGGATGTGGTAGTTAGTTAGTACGTATTTTAACAAAAACAGTTCAAAGGGTCTGCTTCCTTTCATTGGTTGTAAACTATACAAAGAGAGATGTGTTTTTCTCAAGGAGGTGTAAAAAACCAATTAGTTGTCATCCAATATTTTATCCGTGTATAAGAGCAATACAAACAATTATTTCAAATTCTACATACTAACTAACAAACTAATGCATTTACCTACGGTAAAAGTATATTCATATAAAAACTGTGCTTGAAATCTTCATTTCATTGAAACGCTCTAAATCCCCTCTCAACCCTGAAAAATGCCCTTTTGTTTAACGCAGATTCTTTCTTCTTCTACAAACCATAGCATAGCCAATGGACAGAAAATATGAACAAGTTACTCTAATTGTCAGTCATCCGTGTACAAATAAGGGAAAAGAATTTTACACATTGAAGGGGAAGAATAATATATTATGTAAAAAACGGTGAGCCATAATTTTTGGCATTGGCTCTCGGTCTACTCATTTAGGATTCCATACACAGCCATCAATTTGAAAATTTGAGCAACTGGATCTGCTCACCTTAATCAGTCTACTTTCATTTATATTTGCGTGTACTGACTCTCTGATAAAGAAATAATTTCCAATCCTCCCCTTGCGGACGTCACCTACATATTTTTCAGCCTTATGCTAATTGTTATTGTCAACATGTTGAATGCACAGCAATTTCTCATGTCAGGTACATTAAAAACAAACATTTAGAGACTCCATTGGTCTGCTAAAGACAAATCAGTTCCCTTCTACTTGGTTCAACAATTTTGACACTGACAAAAGACTTGTACTGGTGCATTTTCCAATAAGTCATAACTGTTCCCAAGAAAATAATACAACTATGTAATATAGCTAACCATATAGATAGAAAAAGTTTTCATAATTATTTCTAACTAACAACAGACGCCAGGAAAGACGCACTCATAAACCAATAGATGTCATGTTCGTGAGCAATAATCATGTAAGTTTGTATATATGGTGTGCCAGGCGAAGAAAATGAGAGCTCGAGTTGAAAAATGTTCCCATTGCCCTCACACCAATTTGTTTATTCAGCAATCTCCACATAGACTCAAGAGCGTTGAACCAAACCACTTATATACAGTACATCAGGGACAAAAAAATGAAACGTCTGTTCAGCAATGGTGAGTAAAGACAAAAACAGATAGGAAAAAGTAAAGCGAGGGTGATAAAAAAAATCCACCCTCTTTGCGACCATCTATAGGAATATATAGAGTGAAGGGAAAATCCGCAAAACCGAACTAAACTACAAACTAAAATACAATATACAGATTCAAAAAAGTCCAAGCAAGTAAGTTTTGCTTAACTAACATTCTGACTAATGAATTCAGGAATACATGACTTTGAGAAGCCCAAAATTTTATCACACAAGCAGAGCTTATTATTATTTGTTTTGTAAATGAGCTCTACGCAGCCATAAGAATCAAAAATATGTGCAGTCTCCCGTCGCTTGTGCGTCAAAATAAATAAGTGCTCGAGCAGTTGGGGAACGACGTGTTTCAAAATCGTTGGAAACTTTAGTAGGATAAAAACAACAGGCTGTGCCATATCTGACTTTTTAGAAAGTCCACCTGTCAACTTTATCAACTGGAATAGGAGAACTCTTCTGGACGAGTAGACTACATGGGGAAGACAATAATTATGCATTCATAAGCATTACATATAGTTTTGCGCGTACGGACCAAAAAGTCATTCCCTGAGAAATTCATTTTGTGATATGAATGTTAGTTACTTAATAACCAGAAATCAGTGTTCAATCGTGTAGGATGATGGAGTGCATACAATCTGTCTGGAGAAAACTAGTGACCAATACATATGTCCGTCAGTTTGGGAAATGCATGGGCAGACAGGTTTGAGAAGAAGTGCGTTCGCTCAACATTGTTCTCAATGTTAGTAAGTTAATGTGCGTGCTCTCCTACCACAATTTTTTCAATGACACGCGTAGTGCATCAACCTTGATTTTGGCAGCCGTCTTCTTTCCCCTCTGTGTATCATCAAGGCTTTATCATGTGTTTGTTTATATACCGATTTGCCCGACTACAAGTAAGTTAGTTGCACAGGATGTGCTTTTATAGTTTGATAAGATGTGGTTTGCTTGTGGGCAATGTGGACAGAGTAGCTAAAAGTAATTTTATTATTTCAGGCGCATAAGAAAGTTTCATCTGCTTTAATTTCAGATTCAAAACAAAAAAAATAGGGATATCATAGAAATAGAGCATAACTGCAATACAATATCAGTTGATCAATAGTTATTTATTGCTAATAAATTACATGAATCAAGGAATTAGAAACTTGTCCAGAGGAAGTTATTCAACCAAGCAAGGGCAGCTCAAATTGTAATGTTAGTTAGAAACTGAACTAAACTCCACCAAGTGCATCCAATTCTGCTGCACTATATTCTACACACACTTGCTGGATAAAACTTGAGCACGGTTTGTAGACGGGAAAAGATTGTTCATCCCTTCCTATCTCACTTGTGCGTAAGAAAAACTTTTTTTATGCATCATGTCTGGAACATTTCATCCACGGACTGTGGCTATAAAGAATTATTCATTTCTTGCTACCACTTAAGATTACTTACTATTACGAGTGGGAAATATAATCATGCTTTATCCTTTACATACTATCCATCTACTAACTGAACGGGATGGATATTTGCTACTAACTAACTAACTAACTAATTTACAAGCTACTTCATAGCTCAGAAAAAAAGTAAATCTTTCAAACTAGATCCACAAGCTGAGGCTCATATACCGTTCTCAATGATATTTGTATCCATAAACTTAATGGTTTATGCATACTTATGTTAAACGCATCTGTGAGTAGGTGTATTTAACACAGCAATAATAATAAAATGCATATGGACAACTTACAAGAAGGCAAAAAACATTGAATCTATTTGCTTGCATTATTATTATGTAGACAAACCAGGATTTTTTCAAATTTGGTAATGCATTGTTGAATCATCCATGCGTCGTAGATTCATATTACATTCCAATGCAGTTGCATGCAATCCACCGAGTATTAACGTTTTTTAACAAATATGTGGCTCCCATTTTGATACATTCCGGTACAGAATGTGCTAACTAACTAATTAACTAATATCCAGCCCAATGAAGGAATTCAATGAAATTATGCACTCAAGCTGAAAATTTTGCATTCAGCTTATTCTTTGTATTGCACCGTAACAGCAAACTGCCATGGGACTTTACAAGTGCCACTGATGTGAAAACAAGATTATAACAAAAGGTTCACAACAACAACATATACGTACAAGCTGATTAGTTGCTCACTACATGAGATGAATGATCGTTTTGGATAATAAATAAGACATTAACCGCATATAATCTGAACGATGATTTGGCTAATGGTGCGCCTAAGAGCTGGACCAATGTACAAGTAATTCCATTAAGGACGTGTCAATGAGATGCAAATGTTTTCAATGAGTCGTGGACAAATATGGACTATGTCCGTTGGTTACACCCATGGGCTCTGTGTGCTAGGTCTCATGTCATACAAAGTTAGTTGGCACGTTACAGCCCACAGCTTCCGCTAAAGGTGCGTGCAAAACCCGGAAGGTTTTACCTTTGACTACGTAGCATACATTTTTTTCGTCTGTATGTGGGTTCCATTGACCACACCTGATGCCACTCGAAAAATTCCGATGCGAATTAACGGATTTCACGAATAAAAGATTCTATTCATTTCAATGAGAAAACAAATTAGAAATGTTTTTCATAACCAATCGGTTATCGGTAAGAGCGGTCTGCATTATAGTTAGTACAATGTTATCATATATATGAATTTCAATTGGGTTTTAGAAAATTTATCAACGGGATTTTTTATCTATAAATATTACATTGGATTTGACTATCCAATAAGGCTCATGTAAATATTCAAGAGTGCTTCACAAAAGCTTAAGTGTGGCTGGCCACAAGTCCTAGTGTGTTTGATGAATGTTGCGATAAACATAGAACACTAAATCTAAACACGTACTATTGTTTTGAGCAACATTTAAAATTGGGACTGAAAGAACAATATTTAAAACTTATCTTCAAATCGGTACATGACTTGAAGTCCCTCTCCCTGAGAAAAAAACTCGTGTCCACTTTTTTTGTATGTAGCTGCATGTGCTTACTAACTAACCACTACTACTAGTATTTAGTTAGTTACAGTACAACCATATAGGTTGATTATAAGCTTGTGTTTGCAATGCGATGAGAAAACCACTTTTTACGTGTGATCTTAAAAAGTTGACTGGCTGAAAGGTTTCTAAAATCTACATGTGAACGATGAAAACAAACGGTCATAAATAGTGTTGTGTGGCAATACCAGAGGATAGTGCCCTTTGGTTGGACATTTAACTTTTTTAACTTTGTATAACGATGCATGACATGAACCTTAATCTGTGAATTCATCTTTAATCTTGCATTAAATCCATGTCACTAGATAATTTATGCCATCATCTTGTGTTACTAAATAGCATAGCGTTAGTGCTTATACACCAATTAAACCGTAGTTAGTAAGTTAGTTTCAGTGTACACACCTAAATATTCATTCCACAGTACAAATCTAATCAATCGTTGGGAAAAAATTCCAAATTAAACTCACACAATACATAAATAAAAGAGTCATTTTTTGTAGCTTTTAGAACCACAAATAGAGTAGGTTCACTGTATCAATTACGTGACAAAATTCAGCCCTCATAAAGGCTTAAAAGGTTTTAAAAGTCTAATGACTTAAGGCCATATATATTTTAGCGTCAGTTGGACTCCCTTTTATAGGAGATTCAGTAAGAGCTCTACAATGCAAGACTATAACAAGCAATAAATCTCTTCATCAATAATTTAGTACAAGGTCTTCTGTGCTCAAATGAGTTGACAATGGTACGCTAGGAATTGATGTTGAAAAACAAGTAGTTGCTGAATGGATGCCAAATGATTTTTTCACACAGGTGAATAGAATTTGTTTGCGCTACCGTCTGAAATAATGCAATGGTAATAATAATGTGAAAGTTGTAACCTTAATCGTCCACTGCAATAAATATAGTATGATAAATTTAGTATGATAGAGCAGTTTATATCTGCCATTGTTGAGCTGGGAATTAATATTTGCTGCATGCTTTAAATAGGAATTTTTTTGCAGTTTTTTCTATATTAGAGGGTTGAAAAAATGTTTTTTTAAAGTGCAATTTAGTGTAACAAAAGGAATCATGGCTGGATAAGGTACAACAACTAAAGCAGTCTTCAAAGTCAACTTGATCATGCTTGACATGAAAGAAATAAGTCACGGTTCATGAATCATTTGTACGGCAATAAAAATAGTTTACGACACAAGGTAATTGAAGAATTTAAAAGTCTTGTGATTCACACCGTATAACTCATAGTTTTTGCAACAACTGATTGACTGAGTTGCGCTTCTATTTTTAAAAGTGCCTACCACCGCATTTTAAACTTCACACGTCTTTTTAAAAATCATTCGGGCTGATTTATTATTACTTCTCAGTAGACAGGAATAGCTAATTTCGAGAACATGTGATCGTTACTTTAGAAGCTCAGCGGATATTATTACACTGGAATATAAAACAATCCTAACTCTTGTCTTTCCTTTGTTCCTCCGCAGCCTACCTAACTATATACTTAACAAAGACTTGACACAGAGGATTCCAGGACTTTAACAAAGAGCGGAAAGAGCAGACACATGTGCTAACCATATCATTTAAATTTCTTCCAAACCTTTTGAAAGTTAGTCATCCATTTTTATGTTGACCAGCCGTCATACTCCTTCAGCTGGCAAAAGGACACGAAAAAAACTATGTGCCTTCACCTTGAATCCCCAATTTGCATATACCCGTGAAGAAAGGAAGTTAAAACTCCAGCATAATATGCATGCATTGCATAAGTTAGCTAGCAGCACGTCTTGTAGGATGTGGAAATACACAAAAAATATGCATAGTCAGGTATAAAGTCACACCGCCACCACTAAACAGAGCAAAAATTATTATTATGGAGAGACCACATAAAAACTCGGGTTTTTACGACCTCAATTTTGCATTCACTTACTAACAATTATCTAGGTATAGGTTACTAAAAAAACGTATGCATCTGTGTAGTGAATACGCCCTCACTTCATGTTTGCAATCGCATTGCAACAGAAATAAATTGTCTCCCTCCCTACACCAGAGTTAGAGTTAGGACTTTAAAAGATTTAATGACTTCACTTTCTCACAAAAGAAGTTTGTGAAAAAAACTAACTATAGGGATGAGAGACCGCACATGGTATAATCAACTGACCGTGAATTATAAGGACCACAAAAGTTGTCCCTATCTGCATACTGTGACTACTTTTTGTCAACGCATTATTATATAAGACTTGACTCACGCTTTTGTTAGCTGTTAAATAACATGCTGGTGTTTTATGAGTCTATTTAAATGGTTCAGTTCCCAATCGTCAAATATAGTGATCTAAAACTTGGGTAGGGTGTTAAATTGTTTAGACTAAAAATTGCTGATTCTGCTGTTCATTTGAAAGAGTGCAAGGAATAATGCAGTAGAGCTTTAGCATTACCTTTGTATTGGAGTGGATTCGCAAGGACGCCTTTAGGTTCAGAATTCCTCCGCACAGTATCTACAAATGAAAAGAACAATATATGGGATTAAGTATAGGTTTTCTCATAGCAGCTAGAGGAGAGCATTGTTCTGAAAATAAATATCACTTTCATCTCATGGAAAAAAGCAACTAGTGAGTGAGTACATTACTCAAAGGGATGAAAAAATGCTGTACCAAAAGCTTAGTTGATCTCTGAACAAAGCTTTAGATTGCAGACAAATTGCGTGAGAGTCGTACTTATTGCATGTAGATAAAAGAGGAACCATAGAAGTAGAAAAAAAGTGACGTAGTCAGTTAGTTTTTTAAGAAACTTTTAAAAGTTCAAAACAAAGGTTGAGCTATTTTTTTTATCTCAGTGAGTTTGGAGCACAGTAGTAGAAGTTGGAAATTTAGGGCCTATCTAGTATGCCACGAAGTGAGTGACTTCTTAGTTGGTTAGTTACAGCATATGGGATCCCCCTACCTTTGTCCTTTGCTATTTATCTATTCACAATAAAATGAAGCATTTGTGCTTATCAAGGGAAACACGGTATGGGTTTCATCGCATTCCGTTGCTCAGGAATGCAACAGAATGACACAACAAGGGCTGCTGAAATAATACCTGAGAGTTAGTTAGTTGAAAGAAAAAAATTGGGAATCTTTTTCTCAATACTTGTACCAAACATAAGGACGTTTTTTTCAGAGAAAGGGATACATACATACATGGGAAGTTTATAGTGAGTGAGAGACTGACGAGCCTCTATTGTGTTCCTATTATGATTGTAAATGGTATTCTTACAAGCAAGAATAGTAATATCGGTTCTGTGAAGAAGTCAGAGTTAGAAGGGAAAAAATTAGTATTGCGTATGATTTTTGTTCACATTTTGTGATTTGTATGAATATTTGACCGTTTAGAAGAATCTTGTTCGTTTTACAATGTCGCCTCCTTTACTCATCCCTTCTAGGATATAGCACAATCATAAAGTGTACTCGAAATTTATTATATGGACCATATGAGGATACTAACTATAAGTATAGGTAACTTGCTATAAGCGCTTACTATTGTAATACACGATTGTGAATTTAGATTAGTTACGGGTCCAAACTAACTTATGGCTGGTTATATTATGTGATACAGAAAAGAATCGGTTTGGTGTGTGTGTGAGACCCTGCATGAAAGTTTCCAACTCGAATAACAAACCAATATTTCATACGTCATATATATAAAGATCTAAAAGTTTTCATCTTCTTATCACAAGCTCCCTTTTACTACGTTTCAAAAATCACAGATCAAAAGTATAGATGATTGGGTATACTCTATGATTTGACTGTCATACGCTATTAGAGTGAAACTTTTTTTTGCCTCATTTGATAAATGCGCGGACAAACAAGAAAAGTTGCCAGCAGCTATTACAAGAGAATGAGTGCACACAGCTTGAGCGTGTATTAGTGGTGTGTAATAAATGAGCAAAATGACCTTAACCTGCTGATCAACAAACTATGGATATACACAATAGCGAGTTAATCTTATAATATACACGGAAATATTCAGAAATATGACTTACTTTGTAACCGACTAACAAACTATACCACAAACAAAATGGTCATACTCCTCTCTGTGTGATTGTAAAACTGACAGAGAAAATATTAGTATCTTGCTATACCTTTTGAACTACAGATTATAGATACAACGCTATGCCGTATATAAATAATTGACTCACAGTCAGTAGTTTTTTGACGCTGATTGTGAGCTATTGCTGTAGTATGCATGCATCATACTTTTTTTGTTCCTTGCCTTTTTTTATGAGGACGTACTATATCTGTGCATTCCGAACCAATTTGTTGACTTCCTTATGATCATGACATGTTGAGTGCACAAATGCGTACATACGAAAAAAGGAGTTACTTTCACTCCTGTTTGTGCATTTGATCGCACATACAGTAATAATCATGAGATGACATTAAGTTGCTGCTCTTTTTTTGCATGGCACAAAGATCCGGTGTGGTTCATAACAATTGTCAAATAATCGCACCACTTTAAATCTCGTTGGAAGTCAATGAAACCACTGTGTTCAACTTGTCATACACGCTGTTGAAATTGAGCAGCCTTTGTTCTGCACAGCAATAATATGGATGCATTTGGGGTGTACTCAAGATCCCAGCAGTGCATTTTATAGTTCATGAAAGTGAAGAAATCACAACAAGCTAAAATATTGAAAACATCACGTTTCTGTAATAAATCCTGTGTGCAGTAATAACTTGAGGAATGCAAGGGATAATGCTTACCTAAGGACTTTTCGTAAAGATAAAAAATCTTAGGGTGAAAATCCTGCATCTTTAAAACGAAAAGTGTGACTTCAAATTATAGTTAGTTAGTTAGTTAGTTAGTTAGTTACTAGTAAATATATTTTTTCTCGTTTGAGCAATACAACAAACAAGGGTTATCCGTGCACCTCTTTGACTGTTGTTAATTGCTGCATCCTGAATTTGACTGGGATAGTTATTGCTTAATCCTATAAGCAGGAAAATACGTATAGCAAGGTAAAAAGGCAATCAACACACTTTGTCGTGTTTATGACCACTTCATGTTAGTTCAAAGCTTTTACCACTTCGTGTATTAGTGAATCTAGAGAAGGAGGATGGTAAAATCGGGACCAGCGATTTTAGAGAATGATAGCATCTTTTTTCGGTACTGCGTGAAGTTCTCACCTAAGATTCTAAAATCTTAAAGTGCTAAGATTGACTTTTACAAGTGGTGTTGCGTAACAGGAAAATTTGTTGGTAATTAATAATTTGTTGGTGGGCACAGGGGTAGGTTTTTCCCCTGAACAATTCTCAATAACTGCATGATTCAATTTGGGAACATGTAGTAACAGTAATAATAATAACACAGTTTGAAGCTAAAGGCCAGTAACAACGTTCTATTTAGATTTTCCATTCCAATGAATACAATTAGCTGTATAATGTATTGTTGAGTCGTCATGAAAAAAGTACAAGGGGGCATTGTGCAACTTTGTATACAAATATTGATCACGATTTCATCCCCATAGACTAAATAAATTGTTTTGCTTTTTCAACAACAGAATGCTGTACTTGAACTCCAGTCAAGAATTTTTGTATTGTGACGAAAATAACTATGACTGCGCTTAATTTGTTTCGGCGTTCAACTCTAACTATTTAGTTAATTAGGTTCAATCCTATTGCATGATGCAAATTAATTGCGCGCAGTATTTTAAAACTCATGGATCTTTCGCAGTTCTATGACTTTCAAATCACACTTAGTCACTGTTAAAAAGTTAAAGTGTACAATTACATATATCCAAGTTGAGGAAGAAAATAAAATCCCGTTTAATACTTAACTAAGGTTGATTGATCTCCAGTAACAATATTTTGTGCTGCAAAATCCTATCGCCAGCAACAGAACACAAAAAATGTATTTGATATTCTGATTAAAACGCTTTGGAGAGTAAGTTACATCATCCCCACCTTGAATTGGTAATAAAGTTTTGACACTCGCTTGACAAATGTACACTTAATACGATTTGGTAAACTTTACACACAAAATTAATTTTTTCTCGTGACTTGAAAATGCACAAATATTTCCTTATACGAACCGACAGCTGCATTCCTAGCCAGGCCATTGCCTCATGAAGTCATTTTTTGGCCATGATAGATTGCGACAGTCAGTTTCTTTCATCACATTCCAGTATTCGTACATTCGTACTACTTAATAGGATGTGTATCAAGTTGACACGAACAAGATTAGTGACCAATATATAAGGATTAACTAGTCAAGAGGAACTAAATATTCGAACATGTTTCGTGAACTATGTACCAATCATACGTGTATTTATGTTCTACAAGTCTGTCTCCCATTTAAACCAATAAAAGATTAATCGTCGTTGATTCTCTAGTGATAAAGCGTGTGCAGTTAGTTAGTTAGTTAGTTAGTTAGTAACTTGATCGCCAAAAAAAACTCTAAAAAGGTTTCGCATTTTCTGCCAGGTTTTTAAAACCTGTTGGCCTGTTGGCACACAACAGGAAAAAAAACATCTTGACTTATCGCACAAGAATTTGTAGTGGTTAGTTTGATACCACCATAATGATCATACGCAGATAGTCAATAACAATATTCTTTCGCAATCAGGTAATCATAAGCTTTGAATTTGACTAATGAGCAAAAGTGACAGTATAGTAGTAGTGGTATCATAAAATTGAAACCAGTGATTCTCAGCAGGCCCCTATTTAATACCCCTTTTTACATTCACATGAGTTTAAATAGCTTTGTTTTCTCAACACAATTGAATTAATGCCTCCACTACTACTCCAGTCTTCGATTACTACAAAAACACTATTGCAGAATCTATCCAACTGGCAAGTACTTAAAACTCTCTCTTTAAAGCAGTATTGCAAGCGTTACACAATTTGTAATTAGCACTAAACCAGCACAAGTTGAATTACAATAAAGAAGTATTTGTCTTGTTTTTCTAACATCTTCTAATTTATTCAAGTGTCTTATATTCACGTCTTATAAAGGACGATGAGCCTCCACAATTACTTGTTAGTTAGTTAGTTACTAACTGACTTACTGCTACTAATTCTTCGCACATGAAAGTAATAAAGGATTTTGAAAAAATCTTATGCAAGAAGCACCACGGGACATGGTGTGCTGATCGAATCGATTTCCTTGACTCAATTTTTGTGAACAAAGAAGGAACCTTTGGGTAAAGACGGAAACGTGAAAATTTTTGCATACTTCAATATGAAATTATGTCCTCGACAAAACCGTTGGATCGTTCAAGTTCTGTCTAACTGATGACTGTAGCTGTTTTCAACACTAACTAACTACATCCATATGGACGATATAAGGCCGTTCAACTTATTATTATTGACTGTAACTAACTTACTGACAGACTATAAAGGCGTTTCAAACAACAACTTGTGAATATGCCCATATTTTCTGGCACAGAATCAGGGAAATAATAATTTTTGCATCGTGCTACAAATGTGTTTTAATGGATGTTGTGCTCGCAAACTCCCCAACAAAATTCATACCTTTTCCATATCATTGTTTGTAATGACACTTTGCTCACAAAAGTGCATCCCAAGAACGAGCGGTATATATTCTCTTATTGTAGCAGCAAATTCCTAGCTTCTCTATCATCTCTATATGTGCTAGTTGGTAATAAATGGGGCCAGCAAAAGGATTTCCCACTAATGCACTCAAAAGTGTACAAAAAAGGTATGAGTTATGGGTTTCATCCTACCTAGTACACTGACTGACTGAGAGTGAGTTTTATACAAAAAGCTACCTAATTCAAGCCCAAAGAATAATACTAACGAACTTGTATGATATGCGAATCACACACATACCCTGGGCTGTGGAGGAGAAATCGAGAGGAGATGGCAAAATGCCATGACATGTGTCATTATGCATAGATACATATTATATATCCACAACAAGCATCTTTTCTGGTACGCAAAATTTCTTTCAATTATTATAATATCATCGTCAGCACAATCATCATAATGCTGATAATGTGCAGCACGTGAAAGGAAAGTGTTCAGTCAGTTAGTTCATAATACGTATAAAATGATGTATTTTGCATTTTGCCATTTCTATTAATTTGGCATGCCCCAGCATGGCAGACTCAATAAGTTAGTTAGTAACGGGTGAAAAAGATGAATGTAATGACACCAACTAACTGCAAACAAAATGGTGATAAAAAACTCAAGGCAAATAAGTGCCTCCTTTGGCATCCATTACACACACATCTAGCATACAAGAAGAAAGCATGCGTGTGCTGTGGGATGCATGTACAATGTCTTGTACTACAAGATACACGCACGTGCATGCGTTCAAGAAACTATGGAAGTTCACAGTTTTTTAATACAATTTATTTAGTTTTTTTGCACACTCAGATCGTATTTTATAGGAACAAACGAGGAGCTTGAAACAGATCTTACCGAGATGTTGATTGCGGTTTTCAACAGAATTTGTTGCCTCCTATACTACAGATATTTGCACAGATGAATAGAATATTCTGATAAATGTGTCCTTTTGCAATATGTTCAATGTTTCCAGATTGAAAACTTAAAATGTGAGCACTGTTACTCCACACAATAGGACTTAAGTCGAAATGCACGCTATAGCAGTGTTTGCTGGCAAAATCTACGGACAAGAATTATTTTCAATCGGTTCTCCCCACACAATGAACTTGACTTACTGTACGTAAACACACGATAAATAATATTCGACAGAGAGGAGACAACACTATTGACTGATAAGGGGTGAAAAATTCGGACACCCGGGTTATATAGGCAGAAAGCTGAGTTCACTCACAGAGTCATATATTACAAACTATTCTTTTCGGATTTTTCCTCTGGTAAGATAAACTGAACAGATGTGGGAAAAAAAGATGTGGAGGGGATGATGATGTTCATGTGTTCTGCTCTGAGCACTCACTACACACGAAAAGGATTTGTGCCTTTTCTTACTATAATATGAATCGCAGGCAATCGTAGCTGTACCACGCTTCCCTCAATTTCCTCCCTCAAATTGCATACTTGGTGCATTGCGGCTATAAACAACCCTCGCTCTCTGCACTTGCTTTTAGTTAGTTAGGTTTAGTACATTACAGAGAACGCAATGATCATGAAAACCCAGAGAAAAATATCAGTCGCTTGGAGCATTGCTGCAACTTTTAGCATCATAATATATGCACACGCATTGCTAACTAGCTACTGCTTTCATAATAGGCCGTTAAAATTATATTTGGAGCACACATCCAATCTTTTAGAGATCTATTTTGCGGGTTTAAAAACATTTTTTGCTAAACTCAGATAGCTCTGGGATAATTGAGATTCGCAGTGCAAAATATACAAATCTCAAATCTGCTTTATGAAAGAAGTATCAACTTAGGTTCTTCTTTGTGAGATCATAGTCTAAGATTTACGGAAGAAGAGTAAGCAAAGAGCAGAGTCTAAGGAATGCGTTTCGATTTGCGATGAGACATGACAGAAACCATTTGGAGCTTTGGCTACGAGTGATTGCATATTTCTGCTTATTTTACTTCCAAACTTTGGGCATTTAGATGCTCACTGAATCTGAGCACCAAAAAGTTAGTCTCAGTAAGTTGCCCTTTCACTTTAATTGTTATTAAATCAATCTCGCTGAGTGCACTATTGATCAACATTATAGGATAACAATAATAAGTTTTATGTATGAATAAACATGATCATAAAAGTGAATGAACTAGAGTTTTATTGAATCAACTAGTTTAAGGCCTTGTATAGCTACCAAACAGTGGTTTTATTGTTCAACAAAACTTGGGTTTAAAAGTTCTTACCCATTCTCAATTAGTTTCAATATCCAAACAAGGTTGCAAGATTATGTAAATGCAGAAAAACTAATAAAACCATAGGAAATGAATAGCATATATTTTTCATAAAGCTGTAAAAGGGGCCCCTTCCAATGCAACAAATTAAATTTCCATTAATTTATGTCAAAAGCATAGAACTAGTCTTAAAAACTTACTTTTACTTCTGGGTGGAGCAATTGGACCATTTGGAGTCCACCTTGGAATCCCAGATCTTAGCGTTATTGATTCTGCAAAAGAAAAGTAAATTAATGAGGATACATCTGAGAGGAAAAGCAAACGATTGAGAAAACCACTTTGTGATTTATAAGTGACTAGCTTACTAACTAGATGAACTTGATAGATACGCAACCAATATGAGTTGAAAACTAGTTGATACTTGAAGAAAGTGAGCTATCTGCACAAACTATTGATTATTGATTGAGTGAACATATGAAAGCTCATGACATTTCACTCGCTGTACATTGAAGCGTCAATTAAACTATCAGTAACAATGGAATTTGTAAACCATAATCATGCTTACGCTGTGTTGTACAAAGTGGAACAATTCAATACAGTTTTTAGATGGTATCGTACACAGTAGGTTAAAAAAAAATATCTTCTTAGATTCTCACTGCAGCGATATCACATGAGCACATTGAATTCATTTAATATAGAGCAAAAGACAATGTTCCTAGTATGTGTTAACAATCGCATTCCAACCTTTCCTTGTAACGAGTTGTAAATTTTGAACCCTATCATAGTTTATGATGATCCCTGAAGCAAGAGAAGATTTGAATGCACGTGTTAAATGTTCGCTTGTCATATGTGAAGCACAAAGAATGCCAAGTGATTTGTATGTATGTAATTCCTACGTTTAGAAGTCAATTTGGAAATTAATCATTATTATGAGATAGGATACATTGTATAACATTGAAAAATTAGACTAGTGCTCTGGTTCATTAAAGAGAACGTGCAAACAAAATGCAAGCATTCTGATTGCAGAGCATTCTAAATTCTAGTTCTGAAAAAGTTACCTGCAATTGCAATGTTTTGTTTCCTCTCCTCCCATGGTTCAATAGAAAATGGAGTTTCGGTTGAATTTTTCATGCTGCTTTGAGCTACAGGCAATTTTGTCCTCCTTTTGGGTACGATTCCGCAGATAGAGGGTGAACTATTGGAACTTCCAATAGGTTTAGAAATTTTCTCAAATTCAGATTTAGCAATAGATTGGGATTCTCCGGTCCAAGAGTTTTGTATGGTTAGTTTATTTTTCACTGCAACTCCAATTTGGGAGACAGTTTGTACTATTTTAGTACTATTTGAATTCAACGTCTTATTCATGCTGTCAGATCTGCAAGAAAAAGAACGAAATAATTATGCTAACAATTAAGCATAAATTTTGATACAAATGTGACTGAACGCATTGAAAATTTGTTTTCAACTTACTGTACTTTGTAATGATATGCATAACGTGTGCAGCTAAATAGCGCATTGCCTCAAAAACCTGTAGTTAGTTATTTACTGCTATACTTTTCTGCAAGTGAAGTGTTTAGAAGCATTGCCTTATGCATTCATGTAGTCAGATCATAGTGGATTAATATTTCATGTGGACTCATGTTGCATCACCAAGGATGAGATTCAAAAAAGCTAATTACAATGCTCTACCTTATTTTGTTTCATTACGAGCGACATTGTTTATGTTACTACTTGTCACAAACAATGGGCGACATTTTTTTTGTTTTGTCAGTAGATTGCTAAATTCCGTTAAAAAATTGGGTACTGTAGCCTTGCTTGAGCACTGCTTATGCTATTAAACTACTTTATACTCACTCAGCGAATCTAATAACTGGCATAATCATTTAGATTCCTTGTGTTTCATTTTAGTTAGAAAAATTGGTTCTCATTTTAACATTATTAGCGAAAAGAGATGAGTCAGTCTTTAAATGTGAGCTTTTTGCTGACAAAATATTGTCAATGCCAAGTTGACCGATTTAAGAAAAAATCGTTTACTGTGCAAGTAAAAGTAGCTCGTGCTATATGGCTGTTGAAAAGATTCTAGTCATCATTAATAAAATGTCATGACCAACAAAATTATTATTTTTTGTTATTCCTTTTAGAGTGAACATAGATTGTTTCACGGGAAGACAAAGCTTTGCTAGAGTCATTCAAAGCAAATGTGTCTGTTTACGACTTAGGCAAAAAATAATGACCCATTAAATTTTTTGTTCAGTATAGTATGTTAAACTTTAATGATGTTCAGGTAGATCACCCGAATAAAACAACCGCTTTTACACAAGGACAGGTGAGCCACAAAAAGTGCATCATTGATTTTGATTTAAGAACAAGAACATGGTCGATATGTCACAATTTACGTTCAAAGTTTTGCACATATCATGGTGAACAAAGAAAACGAAACTACTGATCCCGGCACTGACTGCCATACAAGGTCTTTTAGCGTACTCTAGCGGAATAACAAGCAAGCATCATAACAATCAGTGGTGAATGCGGCCATCACTAGAATGAAACAGAATGAGGAGTAGTTAGTTGAAGATTCTGTGTCTGCAGAAGAATGCAACTTCCTTTGCCAACTTTGCATAAGATTCTGTACACAGACTCCACATATGTTCCACAGACAAATAGGTACTAGATAGTCATGAATACGAATCAGCTTTTGTTAGATTACAAATTAAGAATGATAACCCGCTATGAAATAGAAGAAATGCACCTCCATAGTAAAAAAAAGTTGTACACGATAAGCTTGCTCTAATGTAAATCTAATTCTAAATCTAATCTTCTCTCCTTAATTTTATTATAATCTTAATACTCAAATATTGTTGTTGATGTTCTGTTTCAAGCATAGTTTTTCCAGATTTGTGATGTGGAACTATT
>Ga0210040_10001965_pt1 | contig 29888 bp, 28 predicted proteins | sample CryGeyCG12114_NA_FD_185462 | JGI IMG/M metagenome (GOLD analysis project Ga0210040, IMG submission 185462) | Groundwater microbial communities from aquifer - Crystal Geyser CG19_WC_8/21/14_NA (SPAdes) (version 2) | ecosystem: Environmental > Aquatic > Deep subsurface > Groundwater | place: USA...
ACCATATGCTTTTGAAGTGGTCCAGGCCGTGCCGATGCGTCCCTTTCCTTATCAGCAAGATGTTGCACAATCACTTGGCAGGAGGAGTACAGGCGCCTAGCGGATGCTCGTCTCCATTTCTTGTCGATATCCTCAAATTCCGAGTGTAATGACGTACCATCATCTGGAAGATCATATCGAGCTTCGAAAGTATACTCGCCAAAGCTCTGGAGCTGATTCGCCAAAGCTACGTAGTTGCAATCGAGCTCGATCAGCAGCCAGTAGTAAGTCTAAAACCTGGCGATGATCCCCCAACCTCATCGTTCCACATTTCCCGATGAAGACGCCGTCTGGCAAGCAGATGTCCCATTACTTGTATCACGGTACGCCTCGAACAGATAAGTCTGTTCAATAGTGGAGCACGTCTACGAGGAGGAGGACGACGATAGCATGGAGCCTTTCGATCCCGCGAGCAAACAATTTGGCCAGATGCTGGCTCCAACAGGCGTGGACCATTCACGATGTAGGACGTAATCACATATACATAATCGCCTACCTCGTCTGAAAGCAGAACTCTCGCATTGTGTTTCTGTCGCTACCTCAAATTATCTACAGAACTGCTCTGCCTGCGATCAGATCTGAACATCTTGCGAACAACATTCACCATAATGCAGTACAAAGTCCTCATCCTCGTCCTCGTGGCCGCAACCAGCGCTCAGGTAGCCAACACGGTAGATTCACTAGTTAACTCGGTTACCCAGGACGGTGCATACCCGAGTGCTACCGGCAGTGGCGCCACTGGTGCCGCAGCAAGCACCTATCCTACTTCCTCAGCATCAAGCGTCATCTCCTCCGTCGCCTCTGTCGAATCGAGCCTCACTTCCTCACTCACGGCTTCTCTTGCCAGCGATTCCTCGTCCATCGCAGCCAGCCTGGCGAGCAACTCCGCCTCCATCACCGACCCTTCCTCGCTCGCAAGCTTGAGCACCTCCGCTTCCATGCTCTTCAGCAGCCTATCTAGCACAGCTGCTTCCCTCGCCTCGAGTGGCATGAGTTCCGCTAGCAGTGTCTCTTCAAGCGCTACGAGCGCTGTGGACGGTGTGGGTGTGTCCAGTTCTGCTGCTGCACCTGTCGCTACTGGCATGGGTATGGTTGGTGCTGGGTTGATGGGTCTCGCTGCTATTCTGTAAAGTCGTGTATACTAGCAGTGATGGAAACCCCTGGTGCATACGATAGACTTCTGCCTGCAATACCAGGAGATTTTCATTATTCTCTGTATATCGGACCTCTCGAATTGGCCAGCCTAGTATTGGCGACGTTCAAGACAATTCACAGCACATGCTGACTGTTCACTTTCCTCACTGCAGAGTGTGTTTGCATTCAAGCTTGAGCTGCGAATTCTCTAGCATGTTGACTTCGTTGCGTACGTTATGAATCTTGCACCTTTTCATCGTCTTTGTGTATATGATATGCTCTGCTGGTTAGTACTAGCATACATTAATCACCTTCGCGAGTGGGACCAGACAAGTGCAGGAGCGTCTGGGTCTCGGGGTTGAGAGTTGCGTCGTACTTCCCACTATGCCGAGCATAGTAGGATGTTCACGTGGTCGCATCTCGCGCCTTCATTGTGGCCACCACACATGCTGCTGCACGAGATTCTCTCAGGAGACTTTGCATGTCGTCCGAAACTGTTCTCTCGGCATTGTGCCATGCGATGCATTTGTTCTTCGAGTCACATGTGGATTGTCTGTCGGCAGATCAGCTTTTGCGTCCAGCTCATTGCTGTCCTGAGCTCAGGGCGAGGCCGCTTCGGCATATTGTTATACTCTTATGCGACCACACACTAAGTTGCGTGTCGCTTAGCGGCGGCGTTGCGAAGTTCACAGCTCATCGCAGCCTTGCAGTCGCAGTTGACTTTTGCGCAGAGCTGCGCAGCGCAGCGCAAACTTATGATGCCTTATTGCCTTAAGACTAATGGGTTTAGCTAGCTCTCAGTGGATGCCAACAAGCTAGCAGAAAGGCAGTTTCCAGCGCTGCTTAGCAGTAAGAAGATGACTAAAGAGATGGATGTACGCAAGGATTTGAGCCGCACTTATCCCCGTCAACACTGACACAATATTGAACATCTTTAAACATAGCGCTGACACAGCGTTTGGCAGATTAATGTTTGTCATACTGATGCATCGGAGGGCCGACCTAAATGAGCATGCTAAACGACGTGGCACCGATATTGGCGGCCCGCCTTAAGTATATCCTCTATCCCTGGTTACCAGAGCCAACAGACACCGCTGGCACATAAAGATGGATAAAGTCAAGTCAAAAAGATCATTCAGATACTCTTTCAGGGGTGAAGCCTCAAAACACAGCAAGACTCTGTGTTCATCTGTTCAGCAGCCTCCACCATGTCACGTCAGCAACGAGCCATCGATGTGCTAGCCGACAAGCCTCGTGAGCGGCCAATGGAGGTCCTCTGTCTCGGGCTCTCTCGAACAGCGACAATGTGTCAGTATCAGCCGTCTAACGACATGGTCTTCAGTAAGCATTTGGCTGACTACGTGGGTTCGGAACCTAGCCATGCATGAAGCACTCACCAAGCTCGGTCACAAAACATACCACTTCAAGGAGATAGGTCAGACGGACATTCCCAATGAGCCTGCCCATATCGACGCCTGGCGAGAGGCATTCCTAGCTAAGATGTATGGCAATGGCAAGCCATATGGGAAAGAGGAATTTGATCGGTTGCTAAGAAGGTATAGTGTATGTGCAGAGGACGATATTTGCCATGGCTACCAAGCTGAAGTTTACTATCCAGGCTGTAACGGATGCTCCTTGTGTTTGCTTCTCAGATGAGCTTCTGGCAGCATATCCTGATGCCAAAGTCATCTTGACGCTACGGGACAAGCAGAAGTGGCTGGCAAGCATGGAAACCGCGTATTACCGCATCCTAGAGTCTAGGGATTGGAAGTGGTTTAGAGCTCTCTCAGCGCTTGATCTGGTAAGTTGCATTCCCGGCACGATGTTGATTGGCCATTAGTGACACGAGCCAAGGATTTTATGTGGCCATACATCGATCTTCTTCGCATGCCGCTTCGATATTGGACTGGTGACGACTGGCAGAACAGGAACAAACTCCTCAAGACGTTTGATGATCACTGTGATCGTATTCGCGCTGTCGTGGCGAAGGATAACCTGCTAGAGTGGACACCTGCTGATGGATGGGACCCTCTTTGTAACTTTCTTGGAAAATCTGTTCCCAACGAACCATTTCCAAACATCAACAAGGGTGGGGATGTTGCTGAACTACATAGGGGTATGGCGTATGTTAGAGCAGCAAGCTTGATCTGGGGTTGGTTGAGACTTCCGTTAACTGTACTTGGAGCAGGGGCTTTTGCTTTAGTGACTACGTGGTGGAGCCTGTATCGACATCGTCGCTAAGCTACTAGTACTGAGAGGGGACCTCCAGCTTGTAGGTGGAACACGGGCCACGACTCCTAGCGAAGATGAACCAGCGGCGTTGTTCTTAACAGACAATCATATTGTATGGTGTGTGGTGACCTCGTGGCTGAGCAAGCCGCCACAGGCTAGGGTCTATATCTTGATCATCTAAGCACCATTCACGTACGTCCCTTTTGACATTATGTGCTAGAAGCTGCAAGGATATAAGCTTCATACGGCAGGATATATGAGGACAAATTAAGTTTGAGCCTGATTTCGATTAAAGATGGGACGTACTCTCCTTGCACAAGCTGTTTACGACGTAGACGGCCTGTGTCGAGCAACACGACGGAGGATGCCTGTAGTTCGCTGAAGACGGTTTCCTATAGCTCCCAGAAATAATTTCAGTGCGGTTCGATGACATTCTCTGGCCTCTTCGAGGCGTCCTTGACTGCATCGGACGTTGCTCAAACCAAATCAAAGGCGGCCTGAACTCTCGTAATTTGCAATTAAACCTCCCAAAGGAGGCCCGACTAGATTGCCTATTGTCCGTCCTGACTGGCAGACTGCCGTCGCTGAGCCTCTTGCCCTCGCGCGTGTCAAGTTGCCGACCACGGCGTCTCCGATAGCGACAGGAGCTGCTCCAAAGCAGCCTGGAAAGAAGCGAAAAAAACACTAACTTACCCATGCTAGAGGAGACCACACAGACAATGGTGAAGTTCATGAAGATCAAGAGTTATGGTCTGTACACGATTGCACGACCGTAAACTCCAGAAGTCGCGCAAAGGACAAGGGACCAACGCTGAAGCCAAGGACATAGACCGTCATTGAAAAAGCTGCAATTAAAAATATGAGTATTGAAGTCGTTCTGCATCTCTGGGATAGTCTGCGCAAAGATCATCGAAGTAATGTGCCTAAAAGTTGTGACTACGTAACATATCAAGCTAGTGATTGGTATCGTACATGAGTACTCCGACAAAGCTTATGAGCATGATGACTGTCCATTTTCGCCAGCTGGGCCAACTCAGAGGGTTCCGAGGATTACCTTGTTGGTCCCACCCCTGGCCTATTGTTGGACTGTGTCTGCCGTGGGTATTGTGTGGCGCATCAGATGACACGAAGACTCATTGTCGATAATCGAGTTGCTATAGTCCCAATCGCTACGGCTCGAATTAGTACTACCAGAACTGCTCATACAAGAGCAGAAAGCCACATAGGGTGTGCTCATCGACAGCATCGTTCATCGTCAGCTTGGCTCAAGGTAGTGCCATCCGCGGTGCTCAAGGCCCTGACCAAGGGCTTGCGGGATCCGTATCGTTGGAGCCATGATCGTCAGTAGCCAGCTGGAAATCCACCGAATGAAGGTGAATGCCGGTCAGCTACAAAGCATGAAGAGCTTAGCTTTTGTAGAGCGTACAAGGTACACCGACACATAGTTCAAATGCGCCTGTAGCGTGGAGCTTGCCTGATTTCACAGCCGGAAAGCAATCAACGCGATCATGAGTCCGAGACCAGACTGCCAGCTATAATTCTGGCCATGCCTCTGACTGTGATTGGACTCTTTTGGAACGGCTGGAATACTCAAGCACATGCATTCTGGTTTGTTCCAATCTTGGGCTTATGCTTAGTGGGTTTGGGTATTACGACGGTCCAGGTAAGCTGTCCAGATCTGAAGATTCATATTCTGATGCTTACGGCCATATCTTTCACTCCAAACTAATCTGGCCGATTCGTTCGATGAATTCGCAGCATCAGCGCTTGCTGCTAGCACTATACTGAGATCACTCGGAGCAGCTCTGATGACTCTTGTCGGCCTAGTCTGTAGGAGCGTCTAGAACTCGGGTGGCATAACAGTGTCCTGGCATTCCTCAATTTAGCATTTGGCGTCGTCTCGCGTCTTTCGTTCTGGAAAGGCACATTAAGGAGAGCAGAGCTTGCCCTAGGGAATATGGGAGCGGTGCGTGATGAGCGGCAAGAGCTGCGCACAAAAATGGAAAGGCCGGGCCTGCGGAGAATCGCCTAACCACATCCTTGCAACCTTGGCACCACTGGCACTGCCGACTTAGCCTCTGGAACTTGTTGCTCTTGATTTGATTTCTCCTCGACTACCTGTCTGTTACTAATCGTACCGCAGGACGACTTTCCCTTCATAGAATAAATCGATGCTGCTTTCCAGCAGTGGAGGTCTTGAACGCCACTTTGTGCCAGTCACAGCGTCCCACACGATGACAAACGCACGTCGGCAGAGATGATGAGTAGTGCAATGGCTGACTGTTCATGCTCAGCGAGAATCTGATAGGCGAGCGGAGCTGAATAGTATAAATGGTTGAACGTGCCGTTGATAGAACAGGCAGGAGACACCACACTAAATAACCAGATATTGACTGAGACCCGTCGTCATGCCTCTTTCCACCAACGATAAAACGAACGAGACTGCAGCGGCAACGGTGAAGCAACTCTACGACATTTTCGGCGGGCATTCTGGATATCGTCCTGCACATGCCAAAGGCCTGCTCGTTTCAGCCACATTCCTGCCGACAGAAGATGCAAAGGCCCTTTCGAAAGCCCCCCACTTCAACAACGCTAGCACGAGCGTAGTGGTGCGATATTCGAGCTCAACAGGCCTGCCACAGCTTCCGGACACTGATCCAAATGGTGATCCTCGAGGCATGGCTACGCGGTTCTTCCTTGGTAGTGACCGAAAGCACACTGACATAGTTGCGCATTCGACGCCTTTCTTTCCCGTCAACAACGGAGAGGACTTCTTGGATTTCTTCAAGGCCATAGCTGCCAATACTGTGCCAGATTTCCTTGGCGCTCACCCTGCGGCACTGGCGTTTGTGCAAGCTCCCAAGCCAACGCCAAAGTCCTTTGCCACAGATGCGTACTATGGCGTCAACGCATTCAAGCTCATCAGTGCTGACGGAAGGGAGACCTTCATCCGCTACCGAATCATGCCGGAATCTGGCCGCGATCTCTATGAGAAGGCTGAGCTCGAAAACAAATCAGCCAACTTTCTTCAAGAAGAGCTTCGTGAGCGGCTCAAGGCAGGCACCTCATCCTTCAGTCTGATCGCTCAAATTGCCGAGTCTGGCGACCCTACTAATGATGCGACGATCCACTGGCCAGAGGAGCGGAAGCAGGTCAAGCTCGGTACTATCACGCTCGAGAAGGTAATCGAAGATAGTGACGAGCTCCAGAGGACTCTCATCTTTGATCCTGTGCCGCGCGTCGACGGCGTGGACGCCTCTGACGATCCATTACTGGACTTTAGAGCTTCGGTGTATATTCAGAGTGGTAAAGAGAGGAGAACTGCTGGTGGATATCATCCTGAAAAGCTGCCGAAGTTTGTGCCTGAAGGAGCGAAGGTTGCTACCTAGGGGAGGACCCCGACTATTGACGGCCGTTGTCGTTGTTGGGCCGACGTCGGGCCACTCAACGGAGCACGCACGTCTATTTGTATTCAGAACCTTTCTCTTCTCGGCTGGCTTTCTTTCGGCCAATGTTCATTGTCAATGTCCAGCCTGGGCGTCACCTGAAGCTTGTGTTTCCTTGCGATCTTGTTCCGTTACGGTCCCATTGAATCCAGGTTTGTACTTGTCGAGGAGGACTGACGAGCGCTAGGTCCGAGCAGGGTCATACAAGGACTAAAATTCGTCAAACAACGGGCCTGGAATGTCCCTTTGCATCTCGTCGTTCGAGTGCACTAGCCCGGTTGAATTACTAGGACAGGGTCCATGACAGCTCCTTTGCTTATCAGCATACTTCCTCATACAGCTGCCAAGACGAACGATGATGGCCCACGCTAACATGGCATTGCACTTTAGAAAGAATTCTTTGCGACGTGTCAGTCTGCGACTTGCTTCTTGTCTATCCGAAGTCTCTTGTTCACGCTTCAAGAAAGAAGAAAGCCACGTAGTCGCGATGTCTCAGTCTGACGACCCGGGACAGAGTTTCCTGAACAGTTACCCCAAGTGGCTCGATGAATATCAACCATACGATGAGCTAGACGATGGCGATACTGCTGGGTTCCGAACAGTTCCACCCCTATTACCCTGGGCTTATTACCCACAGCCTTTCGGTCTCCCTTATACCGAGCCGCAAGATGAGACGGTGCTAGCATGGGTCGCCTCTTCTCCCAGTCGGCACATCAGCCTGTCAGGCGACTTCACCCTCTTGGTAAGAAATGAAGTGCGCGTCGGCGACAGTTTACTGGACCTCAGCAAAACAGGGTTTCGAGTCTCAAAAGCAGTCATGACAAGCTCCTCACCATTTTTCATGGCTAAGATACATGGTCCGTGGAGCGCGATCGAAAAGAGCAGTGAATGGACAATGGTAACGAACGTTGACCCTCGCGCCCTGTACGAGCTATGTATGATACTGCATGGCCGGCAAGTCGAGCTCAGCCACACCAATGCTTCATGGCTCCCTTCTGTGATAGACCTAGCCAGCCAATATCAATGTACAGAGAAGTGCGCCCCTGCCGCCGGCTGGTATCTCAACCCTTATGCGAACCACGTCGACAAAAGAGGTCACTTGGCAAGATATGATCTGACCATCGGCAACGTCGTCGCTATAGCAAAGCTCGTGGGTTTCGAGGAGGTGTTCTGGCATGCTACATGCGATGCTATTCACAACTACACAAAAGACCACCTCATCAATTCCACGCACAAATCCCTGCGCAAGCACATCGGGCACGACGTCGTTGGTAAGCGGGACCTGCCTGTACTACAGAGTCATGCTAGCTAACATTGAAACAGGCGCAATCTCCAGCTTTGTCTCAAAGAACATGGTCGCGTTACTGGTGGCCGCTGACGGACCTCACCAAGCACAGACTGCTGCAACAGGACTCGAAGTGTGTGCGCCCGTCGCTTCAAGAAAAGGCTACTACACCGTTGCCCTCGAACGTGTCGGAATCACAGCGAAAGCCATAATCCAAGGACCGCTTCGAACCAAGGCAGACTTCGACCGTATCCGACAGGACCAGAGCACAAACCGACAACTTGCAAAGATGAAGAAGTGTAAGAAGGTCCAAGGGTCTGTCTGCGCAGGTTGTCAATTCGACTTCTGGGGGGCCGTCTTGCGTGTTCCAGATCAACTGCAGGATCATCCACCTCGCGGTCTCTGCCTGAGATGTCTCCTAGAGGGCGTCGACGCAGTATCTGTTGTGCGGTGTTACAAACACAATGTCTTAGAGCGGACGGTGCAGGTAACATGGCGTTGATCAATGTCAATCCTGATAAGGTGAGATAGAACTCCACTGCAATTGAACACTGTCGGAAACTAACCGAACCAGAAGATCACGCATGACGACAATCACCTACGAACAATCACGAACACGACCTGAAGTCGTCATCATCACGAGTATCTCGATATATGGCCGGCGTTGCTCACGACTGATTTTTTGAAGCATGGCGTATACCGCGAACGGGACCAGAGGAGGTGGTACGAACAGATTCCGGTCATGTGGAAGCTCAACGCACCAGTCTGGTCAAAGGACGCATCGAGACGGAGATAGGCTGGAAGTGTGAGCACTACCGCACGAAGAGATCAATAGGAGAACCATTGTTGTGCAATTGCAAGTCACCTCTCATTACGTGACCTGGTGCACCTCCACACCTCTCTGTCAGTTAGTTACCATCAGTATCATGTCTTTGCCCACCATTTCTGTCCTTGTCCTACACCACCATTTTTATCAATACCAGACTAGGAAAAGCTGCCGTTACAAAACATCATCTTCTGGCGCGGTGATGCTCGATGTGCTCATACGGTTTAACTCGAGCCGTTACTTCTGGCCTCCTTCTTGGCCCCAACGCTGCATGAGAGTACTGTGTGCGACTTTGTGTCTGTTGCTGCGGTCCGCCAGTGGAGTATCGCAGTTGCGAACGCACGACCCTGTAGTCCTGGGGGGTGCCATATTGCTGGGACAGACTGTAGTCTCGTGGTCGTAGTTGTTCGAAGCGGCGCGACTCGGACTGGGCAACGGGACTAGCGGCTTGCGCCTCGTGGAGATGCTGGTGTGGCGGCGAGGGCCGGTAATCGTGGTGTGGACCTTGGGAACAGACGTCCTCTCTGTGCGTAGACAGATCTAATACGCCAATGTGCCGAGCTTGACCGTAAGGATTGCTTTCTGATGAGTAACCACTTGCTAGGTAGAGAGGGGAATCAGAGTCGGCTGGCGGCTGGCGAGGTCGGTATTGGGTTTCCTGGTCGGTTGTTACGGCTTTAGCTGACTGAAGTTCGGTCGATTCGTCCACAGTCCATCTCGACACGCTATCTACGCCTTTTGCGAAGGCGAAGGCATAATGGTGTCCAGTATACTTGGCTTTCAGTCCTGCTTCATCCAAAGGCATACCCCACTGTTCGTCGTAGTCCTGCCTGTCATGTTGTGCAAGTTCGCTGCCACAAAGATATAGCCACACAGCGACTAGCGTGTCGGGGCTGCGTGGTAGCCGTCTCGTACCTCCAGCCGAAGTTCTATGGTGTAGAATGACCGCAGCCGAGGTCATTGCCATGATGCCCAATATTGCTAGAGATGTGAACGAAGACGCCTGCAAGCTTGGCAGGATCTGACCAGCAGTGAAAGGTACGCCAGATACAGCGATAAGAAGAATATCTCCCAAAATCGCCGAAACGGCCACAGCAGTCACGATGTAGTTCCGTAGAAGGAGACCGTTATAGGCAGCCGCGAAGGGGTTGCATGAAACCGGTGCCAGGATCGATCTTCTTGCTGACACACCTGATGGCGTGTACATGGCTCTTGCCATGTTTCGATAGGGTGCCATAAGCGTAACTTCTTGCGATGTGCGATTCCAACCAGTCGTGACAATCAGCGATAGACCCGTGAGGACAAAACGTGGACCAAAGCTGTTGCTATTGAAGAAGTCATTCAGTGGATCGCTCTTGCCGTCCAGGTAGTAGTAAAGGACGACGATGAAGATAGCTATCGTCGTTAGAAGCATGATAATGTCCACTATGAGCTGAAAGATTCTTCGATTGGCGTTGGCTTTTGATCTGTCAGCCTGTTTGTTAGTCGGGTTAGGTACTGCTCCATAGCCAGTCTGTCTCCCATGTGCCAGCTTCTGAGGCATGGGGTCCCCTGCGATCTTGACTAGTCCATATCTTTCGTTGCTGTCATCCTCGCTTAGACTACCGTGGCTCGGCTTGCCAGTAGCGATGTTGTAAAATCCCAACCCGTATCTATTCTCCCCCAGAAGAGTCTTCGCTTTCTTGTCGCTCGCTAAGGAATCGATCTCCCTCAAGTCATGCATCACGGCAGAATTACCAAGTAATTCTGCCATTGATGCTATCGAGGAAGGGTCAACAAATACTCCAGAACGCTTTCGCCGACTGATGAGCCAGGTCAAGATGAAGACAAGGATGAGTATCAGACCGACAACACCTATCAGCATGTTCAGAACCGGACGATTGACGGCCCACCCAGGAGCGCACCGGAAGCTCGTTCCATCTGCGCCAGTGCAATCACCCGTTGATATTACAGTCATCACCTCAGACACCAGCGCAACAACCGCTAACCAGGCGAGAAGGATGGTGCCCCCCAGAATGAGTACCCATTGTCCGCGAGAGGCCGCAGACAACGATGAAGGAGTGAGTGCGGTCGAAAGGTAATTACCGAACATTGCGTCCTTTGCAAATGCGCCAGAATGGGCCGAGAGTTGGTAAAATGGTTCCATGAGCTTAAGATTGGCGAAGATGATACCCCATATCGTTGACATCACGACGGCAATGATCTTGGGCAAATACATGGCGAAGAAATAGTAATAGTTCTTGAAACTCGTCACTTTGATGAGAAAGAGGTCTGCGTTGACTGTCGGGTCGACGGTCTTTGTATCGTTATTGCTTCCGGCTGATGCACCTGCCGCCGTGTTTGCTGAGTGAGTCGATGTTGCCGAAGAGGTTGCATGAGATGCCTCTGGACTAGTTTCGGTTGATACAAGCACTGCACTCAAGCTCTCGGTTGGCGTTGTAGGAGACGTCAATGTAGAAGCAACGCTGAACCTTGCCGTCGTTGCCGTCGTTCCCATCATCGAGGTCAAAGGGCGGAGAAATGACTCTATGGTAGCGATACCCGATGAAGAAGCCTTTGGCGAAGTCGACAGAGTAAGGGACAGCATATCTGATCCGGACGATGCCAGCGTGGGACTCGCTGATGACCAGGTCGACGCTTCAAACGTAGAAGGCAAGACAGAGATTGAAGACAATGATGGTAGCGTCGTGCTCTGTGCTGGGGTCAAAGATAGGACAGCTGCACTCGCAGTCGACACATCCTTTGACGGCGCTAACGACGACTCAACCGAGGGCTGAGAAGTCAGTGATAAGACAGCTGAAGACGCAGCTGAAGAGGCCAAAGACGAAACTGAGATTGGGGCTGTTGTTGATACTGAGCTGCTGTCGGATAAACTCTGCGATGTGAGTGATAAGACAGCTGAAGATGTAGCTGTCGACTCTACTAATCTAGTGCCAGATGAGCTCTGCGACGTGAGCGATAGGATAGCAGAAGACGGAGCTGAAGACGGAGCTGAAGATGGAGGTGTTGGTGATATTGAGCTAGTGTCGGATGAGCCCTGCGACGTGAGGGACAGTAGCAAGTTCGTTTGGACAATTGTCTCTGTCAGTGACGAGCAACCATCGGCACTGTTCTCGGGAAGTACAGTGGTTGTGCTGTGGAACTCGGGAATCGTGCCAGTGGCCTGCACATTCCAAACTGTAACCGTCACCACCACCACACATTGCGAAGTGGGCGCCTCAGACGTTGCCGCATCCGTAGCCTGCGCTGTTAAAGAGAGGATCGCGCTGGAGATAGTAGTATAAGCTGTCGTACGGGTGACCGATGGGCTTTGATCCTGACGGCCAAATAGACCTTGTCGCTGCCTGCTGTCATCCACATCTCTTTTGCTGTTAAGACTTGTTTGTCGTTCGACTTGACTGATGGCCACCAGGAGCCCAAAACAGACACTTGTGGCCGCGAGGAAAACCCAGAGTACCCATGCCCTCGTTAGAACAGGTCGATACTGCTTCGCCGTGCGTCGCGACTGCGATGGGGGTTCATACGCGCTGATGAAAGGAACCTTTTGCGACTCCATTGTATGATCAGGCTGACCGACAGTGAGCTGCAAGAAAGGGCGGGCATTTCGCCTTTAGTTTCGAACCAGACCTTCAGCCTTACATTTGCAAGGTGGAAGCGGGGTCACGATACAAGACCGTGGACCGGTCGCGCCATACTCAATGTGCATTGAAGCGATGTACTAAACGCCGCAAATGCACGGTTTGTGCACAGCAGCCATGCAAAGCTCGAAACGACATGTCTCTGCTTGCTCAGCTTTTAGTGGAATGGCTTACATGGGGGCCAAAGGTCGTCTAATTTCATTGGTTCCGAATGGCCGATGCTGCATGGTAGCGGAGGCTTTTTGCATAGGCGACCAGCCCTCGGACAAACAACGTGGCCGCTGCTGCACGCTTACCCACCAAACCAATTTAGGTTAGCGACCGGCCGTCTTGTGTGTCCGGAGGGTGGGCGACGCGATAAAGGCTAGAACGTGCTGCACTTGTCGAGAAGCGTTGTAACGCGACGATCGGCTGCAAGGGCGATTGTGCTCCGAACTCTCTCCTGGCCTGGTCTTGGATGCGTGGTAGAATACTTCACAGACTGTTTCCTGGTTATGTAACAACAACTCCGTCGCGGTACCGGTTGCACCATATGCTAGCTAATAACCAGAATGAAAGTACATTGGCAGTAAAGGGTTGGTCCGCCTGAAAGGCTGAACACTAAATCCGAGACGTCCGAAGCATCAATCGTATTTGACAAGGTGTAGACGAGACTTCGAGCTTCGACGTGATTTTCGCCTTGTACACACCTGAAAGAATGTCTTAACGCCGACTTCTGTTCAATCGTTTCGGCAATGTCGATCATTGTGTAACAGAGCTGGTGTACTTGCGCTACCTTGATGTACTGGGAGGAGCAAACATGTAGGTCCTGCTAAAGGCCGAGCCGGTGTCAGAAAAAAACGAGGGCCGCAAAACAATCTCTCCCAACTAAGTTCGAGCTCGATTTCGGCTAGTAGCCCTTGTATTTAAGGGCACTTCATCCAACCTAAGTGTAGCGGAGAGTCTGCTTGCAGCTAAGGCTTTCCTAACGGTCTCTTTCTTTTCTGACACTGGCTCAAGGGCTAATGCGATGCATCGGACAGTTTCGTAGACCCAGACCTGGCAAGCCACTTTGCAACTACGCCCTTTCCCATATTGAGGCAAAGCCCTCGGTAGCTATTTACTTGCTTGACACGGCGGAGGTGAGCGACGTTTTTATGATGAGAAGCAGAACACGCCAGGGCTGCTTCGAAGGCACCCTGCGAAAAAGCGCTCGATACCGTTGACGCTGGTTTGGCCGCCTTCAAAACCAGTGAGGCCAGCTACAACGATATGTTCAAAAAAATGGTCGTCCTGCAATCACGCACCTTAACCTGATTCGAGTTCTCATGTCCGATCAGGAGTCGCGCACACCTTTCCTAATCTTCGCATCTGTTTTGTGACTTATATGACTGATCTAACTTAGGTCTTTCATAGGTACCTGCCATGGCAGATCCAGTGCGTACCTCCCTGACGCGCAGTCACACCCGCCAGCTTCGCGGCCTTAATCGGCGTGCGCATGCAGAGATGAGCTACAGTGGTCGCAACACCTCTCTGGCCTGTTCTTAGGCGTCCCAATCTGATCTCTTTGTTTGGGGACCTGATTATGAAATGAACGGCTAAAAAGTGCTTCTTTTCTGCTGTTCCCAGTATCCGGCTTCCCAACTTAATCTACCACCAGCCATGTCTTTCCTTCGTCTGTCGGCCTTATTGGCTGTCGGCATCCACCTCGCCACCCCCACTCCTACTCCTACTCCTACACCGAAAGACATCCTCGTCCGCCTCCCGCCCTCACTAGACCCCGCAGCCAACACCAGCGACCACCCAAAATTCACCCTCCCACCACCCTACTGGCAGAGCGGCAACTGGAAAGTGACCTACACTTCATCTGCCTCGTACCGGACCCTAATCAACATGCAATTCGACACCTACCCGGTCCTCCCCAGCTGCACCACACCTTTCCCATCTGCCTGCCCGCCGGGCACGTTCCCTGGCCAGCTCGTTAACCTGACATCGTACGACTTACCTAATACCACTACTGACTCCTCCGTGATCAACACAGCGTTCGGGTACGACACGCCGCGGCGTTTGAACGAACCCAGTCTTGGGCCCGGATGGAACGGCGTTTACGACTTCCGCGGGACTGGGCCGTTGAATTCGGCAACGAACAGTTATGAGATAGTTGCGTGGGGCAAGGATGAGAATGGGGACGACTGGTGGGTGCTTTACGAGACGCCGGCCACGGGGTCGGATCCGCAGGCCGCAGCGATTAGTGTCGAGAGTAGAGTGGAGACAGGGCCTACGCAGGCGGTGTTCAGTGGTGTGAAGGAGAGACTGAAATCATTAGGAAACGAGGAATTGAGCGAGCTGGTGGATGGGATTGTGCCGATAGCCGTGGACGGTAGGAGGACGGGGCAGCTACCGGTAGTTTGTGACACAGCTTGTCAGCAGAATGAGGGCTTGATAGCTTGAGAAGCCTTTTTGTCCGGGTAGTGTGGTAGTGTGAATACTATCAGAAGATATCGAGATATGCGCGCGAGACTTGTAGTAAACGTTTGGCCGAAGGCCTCAATCTGATCCTTGCTTGATGCTGACGGAAGCCAAACCGCAGCATCTTACAGTCTTGGCAGACAGAGTGGCAGAACGAAGTGTAAGCTCGTTCCGTGGTTCTGTGGTGATACAACCGACAGCACGCTTCTTGAGCTGATAGTCGCACTCAGGTCTGTGGTCGGAGCAGAGTTGGAGCCTACTGTCTCTGCATTCAGGGTTCCAGCAGCCTGAACGTGGATGGAGCTACTACACCCACCACTTGACCCGCTACACGAATCCCTACACCACCTCAGATGCTTGCAGTTGAGCTCATGTACCCATACGTCCGGAGTGTAATAGCATTCCGTGATGCTTCTTGCGTCTACTCACAACAATCATGGATCAAGGTAACAACGACTGCCGAATTCCTTGTCGAGGAAGGTATCGCGGAAGAAGGTTCCACCGTGGCCGAGCACAAGCGTCCCGCCCCAGCAAAACCCGGAACGACGTCCCAACTTCCGTCTCTGCCACATCACATCTTCCCGAATCCTTTACGCAATCTGTATCACCAGACCGCGTATGAGAAGCAATTGGGATGCAGTTATGCATGATCGGGCGGTAGATGTCATGCAGATTTCTCCCGGGTTGTCCCGTCCCGAGGTACAACACTTTCTCCCTTCCCCCGTGGGGATTGGTCTGGTTCCCTCATGATGTCGTGTGCTCGCTTAGAGGCGCTCATGATGAGATATTAGAGGCTATATTGAGCTGTATTTCCTCTGTGCTTTCTTCCCATCGGTCAAGCGACCCGCCAGCGCACCAACTACACTCGAAGTTGACCTTGACCGCCTCCTTTTACAGCACGCCTCTGGGAACCCCAAGCACAGTCCTTCCTACCAAGCATTATATCAAGTGTAGATAGAGCATCTCGAGCCTTTTCTACCGAGTTTGATTCGCGTCAAGCATTTAAAACCCCAAGAGCCGTCCAGCTTTTCCTCGACAATCACAACCTTTCCATTCGTCCGATCCCTCTTCATCATCGCTAGCACTCACATCGATAATAGAACAACCAGTTTTATCCAAGCACGTCTTGCCATCAATCAATCAAGCACCATCCGCGATGTACCGCACGCACAGCCGACAATCTTCCCGGATCCAACATCTCGCCTCCCTAGGCTGGATCCTCGAAGACAATAGCAGCCCACAATCACCAAGCCATCAGCTGAATAAGTCACTCGAGCTAACTCACAGCTCGCACGGTCCGCAGACACCCCCCGACGAGAAGGAGCTGAGTCTGAGGGGACGAGCGCTGAGTGTCACTGACGTGTCGAGTGCGAGTTCGACGGCGACGAATAGTCCGGTGTCGAAGTAGGCAATTGTAGGAGGAAAGGAGAGTGAGGCCGAAGGAAGGACGAATGATGCGAGGATGAGGACGAAGGCGAAGGTAGAGGATTGTAGCAGACAGTTGACCAAGAGAGTCGTGATGCTATTGTGAATAAGGCGACTTAGGCAGCAAACGTGCCAATCGTCATCGTCATCACCTGGAGCAAATCGGCATCAAAGTCGCTGCTGTCATCGGTGATCGAACACTATAGGGAACAAAGAGTTCCAAAAGCTGTGTGTGAGATGGTTTGAGATGCAGCTTACACAGGAAACGACACCAATGATCAAGTTCGGACCACAGAGTTGTCCAATAGTCGTGCTGATGCGAGGGACGTACTGTGAAGTTCTCCTGAGGACAAGACAGATAGGAACTGTGGAGAGAAAAGTGCGGGAGATGATGGATATGTCTTGAGAGAACGATCAACGTCTCTGACAGAGTGGCTATTTGCTAGACCAAGCAGTGAATACTTTCACATTTCGCTGTCCTCCTTAGCTTTGCCCGAGCTTTCCTGAAGCAAACATGACCCAGTGTTGTTGGTCTCAGCCAAAATTGGTGATGACACAGTAACCTAATCCGTCTCGATGGATGTAGCTTGGCCGTCGGTAGACGATGCTGGTGGCGCCGAGCCGCTGGTGGCTGATGCGACCTGAGCGACACTCGCATCACCATGTTCCTTACACTCATTCAAGAGTGCGAAGTACCCATTTCTGAAGCAGTTGAAGCAAATCTTGCACTGACCAGAGACTCCCATATTAATGCTTTTGACAGCATCATTGATGGCCTTGGCGGAACTCCAGTTGCATGCAAGGCAAGGTTTGCGGCAATTCTGCTTGTCAAGCTCACTTCCATTGCCATAGCCATGGGCAAGCATCTGTGGAGTGCAGAAATTGTTCGTCAAGTATTCCCGCATGTCAGGCAATGCTGTGTCCTCTCCGATGTCCTTGGTCACTATCGAGCCGTTGATCAAGGCTTTGTAGTAACCCGCAAGTCTGTTTTGTAAGCCGACACACAAGGTATCGATCGAAGGACGGGCAAGAGCGATGGTCGCGTACATGGCCGTAATTGGCTTCTGAGCGGTCTCGCTGTACACCCGTCGTGCCTCCCAGCGGTAGTCCTTCATGTCACCTAAGAAGTCAGCGAAAGTCTCCACCCATGATGCTAAAGGTCTTACTCAGCATGGTTGGTGGCAAGATAGGTAGCAGATCTTTGTGGCAAGTTGCTTCGACTTGTGATTGCGGAGTTCTAAGAATCTGCTCTGAGAGTTCCCAAAACTTCTTCTCGTCACCGATGATAGCCCACATGATGAACTCATCTATGGTGCTGAATTTATAGCTGGTCATCTTCACTTGGAAGTACTCGCTTAGCTTCGGTGCACAGCGATACTTGTCGCAGACTACCGCCAATTTCTGTAGCCAGTCGGTTTCGGAAGTGTCAACGCTCTTGCTGTTCCAATGCAGAATCTGACAGAGGTTGGTCGTCGCTGATGGATCGTCGTCGGGCAGTTCGAGAGGCATTGTGGCATCATAGGTAGTACGACCTTCTTTGAACTTGCGAACTTAGCACGGCCGCAATACGATAACCTTGACTGTTGGTTCCACTTACTGAAGGACCAAGCATTGCTTCGAAGACAGGAGAAGCAATACACAGAAGCATCCTGCTTACACGTGCGAGCTTTTGATCCTCGTCTTTGCCCATTGCGATGACGATATCTCCGAGGGGTGCGACGTTAATGACGGACGACATGGTGTAATGTGATAGGAACGGTTTGCGCAGTTGAAGATGAAAATGGAGCGTGGATGAGGAGGTCGCATAAGGCCAGGTTCCAGCAGATTCGAAGGGCTGAAATAGGCTTTGTTGGAAGGAAGTGAAGGTGCGACTTGCCTTCACCAGGATACAAACCGTTCCTTCCACTTGCGTGTCTGAACTCAATTTATACTGTAGGAAATGCATAGTAGGCTCGAGAAGAATTAGTCGTGATCTCTGCTAGCACCTCCCCTGCAACATCTTGGTCCGTTGTTCAGGTGCCGTACCGTCCCCTAAGCTCTCTGTGTCCCCAAGCCCCTGAGGTTTAGCAATGCAGACATCAGATGAGATGCGTGCAGCCCACAGCCAACGCAAATCTACCCTCTTTGAAGCATTGAAAGCACATTTGGCACTCGCCTTTTCTTCCAACCTTGACCGCGTTCAACGTAGAATCCAGAGCAGCTTCCAGACTGGGGCCGCATGACCGGCATCCGTACTTGGCACATTTCATATTTCCTAGCTTGTTGACGGTGGCGTCCAAGTCTATCGGGATTTTGAACGACATGCTCTGTAGAATCTCATGTAAGTTGACAAGGTCGACGTCAGCTTGGTTATCCTGAGATAGGACCCCTGTCTCGACGAGCATCTTCGTACACGCCCTTACAGCTTGTTGAGCTTTCGTGCACCATTTCTTGCTCGATACCAATACCTCAAGATGGAGTGGGAAATTGAGCGCGATCCGGACATATTCTTTTCTGCTTTTCTTCCGAAAGGCTTTCATATCATCTGTTCGCGTTAACACTTGCTCGTACAACAAAAGGGACCTACATACTCAGAATACCGACAGGCAAGAGCTGTAGGAGATCCTTATGGCACATGTTCGTGAGGCTTCGTCGACTCATTCTCACGATACTCTCGGAGGAATAGTCGAATCTTTGCCGATCACCCATCAAATAGGCCATGATGAAAGAATCAGCTTTAGAGTACGATCTGGTAGCGCCTTGCTCGCTGCGTATCATCTGGAGCTCGAAGAAGTCTTGAACTGCATGATGCATTTGTACTTGTCGCACACGACGAACAATTTCTGCAGCCAATCTTTATGATCGGTTTTAACATTGCCGGATTTGAAATGTGCCAGGTTGAACATGTGAGTCGTCGCAACAGGATCGTCGTCTGGCAGTTTGAGCGGGTTCGTTGAATCGTGAATTGACTGCCCTTCCTTGAACTGATAGCATTATCAGCGTCTGGTAACACATTTGCAGTCTCAATCACTCACCGAAGGTCCCAGCATGGCTTTGAACACAGGTGATACAGCACACAAGAGATGGGAATTAATCCTGACAAGGTGATTGAATAGCCCAATTGCCACCACAAGATCACCTGAGGGATCTATCTGGACAACGGGTGCCATTGCTCGCAGTCGCTTCCTCGGTCATGGATCGTAGTTGGAGGATGAGGGGAATGGTTCAACATCAGAAGCTGTCCTTTTGACCATTGTGCCTTCAGCTGACAGGCATGAAGATGATCAACGTAAAATGAGGCTTCGACGTAGCGCATATACTTGCTGGGTTATATCTAAGTTAGGCCTGATGAATCTGAGTTGCAGGTCAGGTCCTGAAGGTGTATTAGAGATAGGGAAAGACAGCTGGTTGAGGGTTCGATGAGACGGGAGCAAAACGAAAGATACCACATAGACTCAGTTTCAGCCTTATGACTCATCCATGCAGACCGCCGCGCCAATACATAGGGGCAAGCAGAAGGTAAGGAGCCAATCCTGCATTTTGGCGCATTGAATTCGATTGTGCACGTAGCTCAGGAGGGACCACTGCACTCCAAAGTTGATTCACGGACGTAACCATACGTTCAGCTAGAGTCCACAGAGTCACACTGAAGGAAGGAGGTGACTGTATTCTGTAGTGCGACGAAGCTCCTCGAAAACAGGTCTCATCATTCGGGTCCGCCTTGAGTTCTGGCCAGGGCTCCTCAAAACAGGTGACTGATGAGACGTTGACTGGTTCAATGGCTGATGAGTACGATCCAGACTTTTTCATACCAAGGTTCACCGTTGATGTCTGACCGACACGGGTACCGTCGTCCCAGTTGTCGCGTCCAAATCTAAGACTGAGGTGCCCACAACGGACTGAGAGCCATTTTATATCCCACGCCACGAAAGTTGGTCGTCCGGACTAAGCCGGCTTCCGTCAGTTGAAGTCGTGGTCAGGTTCATCGGACTTGAGACGAGACATGAGGCAGTGAAGATGGATCAATCGAAGCACGTGGAGCCGCCAAGAACTACTTGCGTCATGGAAGAGCGCGAAAATGACACGCCAGGGACCGTGACGTGTCTACTTCTGGGGGCGGTGGGGACCCGACATCCATTGCATTTCGAACGTTCATTGCACTGCTAACGTTGCGTTCTACCATGTCGATCTCCGTAGGTTGACCTTGTAAAGAGGTCGATAGAAAGTACCCTTCCCTCTCAGTAGGCCGCCGTGGCGTACATCTATGAAGGTGTGCTATCGAGAGACGACTCCGGTCTGCTACAGAAGCATGAAGAGGAGGCGGCAGGAGCAGCGCATGTATTGGGTTCATGCTTCGGCACCAAGTGCTGTAGATCAGATGCCGCAATATGTGTTGCCTCAGTACCTGGGAGCATCCAGCACAAGTGAATCACGGCAAGAGGTGTAAGCCAGCAAGCGTTTTCAATTTTTTTTCATTGGCATATCTTCAAGAGCAGCTCGACTGCTGCCTCCTTCTTCGAGGCAGCAGGAGGACACACCCCTGCTAAAACAAGCCTGTCGAGCAGTATTGAAGATAACAGATGGTTTCTGCCGGTGAGATCGACCCTATGCGGGATTATCAGACCAGCAAACACACATCTGCCAACTCAGACTCCTCACTTTTCCAACCGGTACCTGGAACTGTGCTATGCACTCCCTCCTTGATTTTCACGCAAACACTCTGCTCTCTTCCTCCCATTCCTGATAGCCCATAGAAACATCAATATCATGCATGACCGTGCAACAACCAAGATCCTCCACAAAACCACCTACTCATCAAACATCCCTGAGACGTCCTTCAGTTTTCCAGCACTCCCTCCTTGAGATGCTCTCTAACCGCTCTGCTCCTTGCAAGCGCCCTTGTTACACTTCTTGTGAAACTTGGACTTTGGAGCCACAGTCTGAACAATTCGCTCGTCCTGACCGTTCTGAGCAGGATAGAAGTCATAGAACTGCCGAACGTTAGCAACCGTGCAAATGACAAAGAGATGAGAAGGAGGCGCACTTACAGCTTCTTTGTGTCGCGCATGACGACCCTTGATGGTCCCAAACTTGTATTTGACAAGCATACAGAACTTCGTCTTCTTCTTTCTATATTCATCCTCTCCGACTGTGAATTCATACTCTCCGAGCTTGAGGCACTCATCGCGAAAAGGGCATTTCTTCTTGTCTGTCTCGGGGTTATAGCCTTCGGCATTTGGGTTCTTGGCATCAGGATGACACCAGCCCTCGATATGACGTTGATAACGCTGACTAGCAGCCTCTTGGTCTCGCCAGTATCGGCGCTCTTTCAGCCCTTTCAGCTTGTCCTTCGAAGCAGGACTAGTCAGAATGAATTGAGGATCGATTCGGTTGTTTTTGTAGTCGTCGTCATCCATCTTGTTGTCACCCTCAACAGTCCAACCAGTAGATACGATCTCTCGAGCCTTTTGGAACAGACCGAAGTTGACCTTCTGCAAACCAAATTTCTTGATGAAGAAGATCCGCTCTGCGTTCTGACCGAGTTGGTGCTGGGCAATCGTCTTCATGAAGTCGCGCATAGCATGCGGTCTTAGGCGGCCGAAGTCGATCTCAAGGCGCATCGACTTATACATCTGCGTCTTCACCTCATCTTTCAAAGCCAGACTGATGAACAAGCAGTCCCAGGATTTTGGGAGAGTGGCGTGCATGAACTTCCTATCATCTCTATTCCCACACTTCTTTTTGAGCTTGAAGCTGTAGGATTCATCCTCAAAGACCTTGTCCCAGATGTTTAGACGAACTTCGGGTGGGAGATCCATGAACTGTACTGGTGGTGGCTTCTCTGCCTTCTTGGCTTTGACACGGGCGAGCACTTCTGGATCTGGTCGGTAGTGGGGGATAAGATCGCAGTCCCGCATGTTCAAAGCTACCTCAGATTTTGGCTTGCTCTTCGCGTGGGGGCGGTGCTTCTTCTTCTTTTCAGTTGCTTTGACGATTTCGGACATTGATGTGTTGGTCGGTGGCGTGATTTCACCTTCTTCGACATCACTGTCATCTGATCGAGCTCGTTTAGAAGGGTTCCCAGCATTTCCCTCGACGGCATCGGCATCTGGAGCAGGTCGCTTGCGAGACTTAGAGACATTGCAGGCTTCGTTTCTTGAGTCAGCAACCTTTGAAGCTGGCTCGGGGATTTGTGAATTAGGCTTGTCGTCGGGATCTTTGGCGACGAAGTGGTTGACGACTTTGTCCCATCGTAAAGTAGCAGAAGGGGGTGGCGCAACGTAGCCATGACCTATCGTTGCATTGTTGAAGTTCCGGAAGGGAGGATATACCATGGGAAGAGGACCTCGCGGAGCATGAAGGAGACCTGGAATATGAGGAGAATGGTGGCTGAATGTCTTGATACGCTTTTCTATAGATTTTGGTGCAAGTTGATCTCCATCTCTTGCCTTCCGCTTTTGACCTGGTTGCGCTTCGTTGTCGTAGTTTTCCGTGGCTCTGGATTGGTTATTCAGCTGCTTTTTGGATTCTTTGGCAACACCCTTCTTCTTCTTGTACGGAGTGTTGGTGTTCTTCTTGGAAGGCACTGCTTTGGCGAAGAAGACGTTGCTTGGCAGGTTTCCTGGCATTGATGGAAGGGTGTTGGCGACCTTTGCATCTCTCATACTAGGCAGCGCGCATGCAGGCGGCGGCTTCGGTGGTAGAGAGTGGTTGGTCATGGTTGATAGCCTTCTCAAGATTGTTTCAAATCTTCAAAACGACGAAGAAGTCGAAGGTAATTGTTATTGAAGAAATATCAGATTTGACCTGGGACGCCGCAGGATGATGCTGGATCAACTCAATGGAATTGACAAGATCGAGTGTGAACCTATGGCGGGAGGTGTTGTAAGGAAAGAGTTCGTGAGTCACTGACGAAGTGGTGGGCGACACAAGTGCAGCAAACGATCGACCAACGTCAGTGACAAGAAACGGCGACCACGTGGCTGGGTGTCAGTGACGAGGTGATATCGTGAAACGGTGCATCAGACACATGTAAATAGTGAAGGCCATATTTCACTGCGCCACTCGCAGATTCATCGCACATAACGCCCCATCCCACCAGGCCATGCACAGTTTCTGAATACGCGCTGTCGGCTATAGCTCTACTCACACAACCACACGTGCTACCCCAAGGTACACAGAACACGTGCTTGCCTCTAGCAGTCTTGTGTGAACCAAGGGGCATCAGGCGCAGTGCTGATTCTGGGAGCTGTTTGAAGCAAGTGGACAAATAGCGCCTTGCTTTCACTCTGTTCTCCTAACCTTAAGGTTGCCGAGGACATCTTGGTTCGCAGCTACTGCAAGACAAAGAGCCAGACAACGAGACCTGGGCCTGAGAATATGGCCAGACAAACGAGTCGCAGTTAACATGTTCATACGTCCTTGTATACTCAATAGCAAAACCGTCGCTGTTGGGTCCGCGGTGAACCTTTAAGAAAGCCACATGGTGGGCTGTTCTGACCAAGCGAAGACACCCCTTCAAGCGCGCGATTTCGTTGTTTTAGTCAGCTAATAGCCACGGTCTGACTTCACAGTCCCATGGTGAGCGACTTGATTGCATTCGGAAAATCACCAGTAGCCGCAGATGTCTTCAACTTCAGCTCCCAGCCCTTCTTGGTTGGAGTAGTAGGTTCTCGCAGAAGATTGCTGTTCAGAATATCAGCGTCTCGTGGTTCGAAGTCTGTTCGTACTATCATAGTCCCAAGTTCATCTTCCGTCCTATCTCGATCGCATTCACCCAAAGCTGGACAGGATGTTGCTTTGAAAGGCTAAGTGTTGCCTAGAACAATGAGGCAAAGTTTTCACGTATTGATAACATCGACGGCTTGCTTGTGCTGCGAAACGGCCTTTGCTAAGAAAAGAGCGGATGCATGACATCGTCGCCTGTCTCAACACTTCCGGCTCTAGTCTCACTGGTGCTGATAGTGATAGTCAGTTGGCTCAATCTGATGGTGCTCGCCTCCACTAGAGCAATGCATACTCATCATGGTGCTGCCATCGGTCTCGAAGCTGGCAGAAGCCATGGATGGATCGTACGAGCCATGGCTGCTCATCACAGGTTGATTGTGATCCCAGTTGACCACAGCCTCGGTGTAGGGGAAATTCTCATCGACCCAGTCATTGCTCCAATTCAGGGAGTCAAACATGCTGTTCACATACGATTATTGCGTTGGAAAATCGTTCATACTGAAGTTAAGCGGTGTTGCAAACTGTGGCTGATATTGTGGCACGACGTACACGTTAGTCCGTGGTTCGGCGCTTTCACCGTTGACTTCCACGCTTTGACATGGCGTTGGCGCAGAGTGCCGTTTGCTAGCTTCCTAGATGCGACTCACCACTTCCGACGATCTGGTGGCAGTTTGCGACCACGCGCTCAAGTCAGTAAACGCTGTGAGGCCAACCTCAATCATGTTTTGGTTCTTTTTGTCCCACTGAGGATCAGATCGATTAGCGCACAAATGAAGCAATAGTACCATAAGCGCTTGACAGAACAGCCAAGTGGCATTCCATCCCGCCATTGAGCACCGCCTGGAAACCCGCCATATGTTCGCGATATCATGGATGAGTTCGTATGTCGTCTCTCGACACACATCATTTCCTTCGCAGAAAGCTTTATTGCTCGCCAGCTCCCAAGTAAGTCCAGCCGAGCGCCTTGTCACCCTTTTGCAATCCTCTTACTGTGATCACCTGGTCATCGCCAGGTACAACATCGATCGCGCTGTCAGTCAAGTGACAGCCTTGTCGCTCCTCAAACACGAGACACTTTACTGGACGTTGTGCACTGATATGCATAGCGTCTTCCTTTACCTCAACTTTCACGCCTCGTTCCGGGAACGGCAGGTACTTCAGAGGCTGCGGCCAATCTGTGTCTCTCGCAACGAGCTTACCATCGACCCACATACGTGCAGCAAGCACGTGTGGCTCGTCCTTGAAGTTGTCCACGTAGCCAGTCATTATATTTGTAGTGCCATTGGCTGTCAGCTTGATTCGCCTCCTGGTAATCTTGTCCCTGATGTCTTTGCCGAACTTAACCGACACGAATCGGAGCTCGATATCGACAACTTGGTCTTCGAGTACGGAGCTTACCGCCCACAACTCCCATCCCTGAGTCTTCGGTTCTCTTGCATGTGTCACACTCCAATCATGGTGCTCTCGCCTTACTCCAATTGCAAGTGGGGCCAAGACTCGAGCCATTGCATAGTAAGCCGGTTTCCTTCGAAGGTAGTAGTCGCAGATCGACCAGCTCGTAACAGGCCAGCAGTCGTTCAGTTGCCACACAAGAGCTCCACCGCAGTGCCTTCCGTCTCCCCATTGCTTTCTCCAGCCACGGTACCCGAACATGAGGGCTTCACACTGGATCAACTGGGTGAGGTGGATATATGCTTCGAGGCTCGTGGCTGTCCGTACATTCTCCACGAGGTACGTCGCGATCCGTCTTTCGTGGCCATCTGCTTTGTTATGGAAGTCCATGACGTGGCTCTGAGGGTACAGATCTTCCTCATTCTCAACGAAGGACTTGATAGTGGCAACATGGGGGAACGCTTCCATGCCAAACTCCGAGTTGAACCTGCCGCCGAGTGAGTCAAAAATCTGGTACTTCTCTTGTGTGCCATGCCAGACATTCCATTGATGCATATCACCAACAGTGGGATCTGAAGAGATTTTGCCATCGCCCCAAGGTGAGCCTGGATGATAAGGAACCGAGGACAGCTCCTTTGACATCACACGCGGCAGCAATGACTCGTAGATGTATCGTGCTGGAAAGTCGGTCTCGAGCCAGTTTTGTTCATTTTTGTCGTCGTAATTGTAGGTCAAACCGCACTGCTCTTGCACCTGATAATCTTCATTGTTGCCAGCAAAGATTGCAAGACAGGGGTGATGTCGCAGCCGCCGCACGTTCGCCGCGGCCTCTGCTTCTATTGACTTCAGCATCGCCGGCCAGGTAGGGTAGTTGCCACATCCAAACATGAAATCCTGCCATACCAGAATACCAAGCTCGTCGCAAGCATCGTAGAAGGCGTCCTCCTCGTAGATACCACCGCCCCAGACTCGGATCATTTTTTGATTGGCAGGCACCATCAGTTCAATCCATGACCTCAATCTTGCAGGTGTGACGTTGGTCAGGAAGCTGTCAGATGGTATCCAGCAAGAACCACCACAGAATATGTCAACCCCGTTTATGCGGAAATAGAAGCTCTTTCCGTGTTTGTCTGGTTGTTGAACAACCTCCACATTCCTGAAACCGATGCGCTTGCTGACTGTATGTATTACATGCCCGCCCTCAGATACGAGCTTCACCTCAACGTCATACAAAGTCTGTCGACCATACCCATTCGGCATCCAGAGCTCAATGTCTTGTACTTGCAAATTGCAACTACTCGTGTTATTGTGTCTTGCAATACCCCAAGATTTAGCAACCTGCTTGCCATTCAGTGACACTGAGACCTCCACATCCAGAGCCACGTATATTTGTCCCTCCAACTCTACAGCCACGTTTGCTGAGGCATTTCTGTAGTCTTTCGTCAACACTTGGTCGATCCGAACATCTGCTATCCGAGCCGTATATACCTGGAGTCTCAGAGGCCTCCAGATGCCCGCGCACATGAGGAACGGTCCCCAATCCCATGACCAATGATACTGTGCTTTCCTCACGCCCATCCTTGCTGGATCGCCGTTAAACCCGACAAACTTATGCTCTGGATGCTGTGCTCGGATCTCTCGAGCCTTCAGCAGAGCGGAGTCAAACTCTATCTCTAGTATCTGTGTTTCCTTTGAGCCTAACGAATGAGATATATCGACTCGGTATGGGAGGAACATATTGTCGGATCGCAGAATGGTCTTGCCATTCAGCCGAACATGAGCGAACGTGTCTAGGCCATCGAAAGCGAGTACAACGTTAGCGCCGGAAGGTATCGATAGCGTCTCGAACGTCGTCCGGTACGTCCAGGACTTGGTGCCGACCCATTCTGCCTTGATCTCGTTGAAGCCAATGAAAGGGTCTTCTAGCCTGTGATCAATGTAAGCACTTTGAGCGATCTTTGCCCATCGACGACCCACTTCTTGTTGTCTATCAAGTCTTGATGAACCGTCGATGGTAAAGTCTTCACAGGCAGCCATTCGTCATCCGTTCTGTCTGTCTGTCGAAAGGACCAGCCCGTCAAAAGCGGAATGTCTGTGAAAGCATGAGCCATATCGTCCGAGGACATCTCTCCCATCGTGTTTCACACAACTTCAAGCAGTTTTGGAAGTAGCAAGAGAGCACAGGAGGCTGCGACAACGGGCGACTCAGGTTGGGTCCAGGACTGAAGACAATCCGTGATACAGACGAAGTTCTGAAGAGCTCATCAATATGGGGCTGGGTTGTTCGATTCAGGCACGGAACTTATTTCTCAGCCCAGGTGGTGCCCACTGGGGACCTGCATGTGCCACCGAACGCGGGTGATGGTCAGATGTAGAGCTGTCAACAGCTGACAATAATATGGCCGTCACGCAGGATCACAGTGGGGTTGGCGGTTGAGTGAAGCCAGAGATGTTCGGGAGTCACAGCTATATGCGTTACGGAAGAGATGGAGACCGATGTGCCGTGCTTACTAAGAAGGAATAGCGTCAGAGTTCGGCAATACTTCGGCCCGCTTGAGACGTCGATACGACAAGTCAGGTTCTAAAAAAAACGCCGATCGCAAAATAATTGTTATTTAATAAGTTAGGGATCGATTTCGGCGAGTGGTCCCTGGAACTAGGGGCACTTCCTCTACCCTAGGTGCTGTGTCTAGGGTGTAAATTGTACCTAAGTTTTCCACCGTCGGGTTTTTTTAGAACCTGGCTTGCCTGGGTCGTAAACTCGGTGGAAGATAGAGCGAAACCATTCAACCGCTTATTTGGGCAGTCGTCTAAATAAGCCTCGGCACGATCTACTCTATCCTTAGCACTTCGCGCTCCTTTGAACACCGTCGTCCCGAAAGACCACTGAGCCTTTGAGAACCATCAAGATGAAAGCACGGATGCTTCAAACTCAGAAATCACGTATTACTAATATGGATGGGGTCCAGTCCACTTCTGTCTTCCCACTGCAGGACGTAGCCAAAATGGTGCGCGTCGAGGCTCGAACTCTGTTGGACATCTCGACTTGACGCGTCATACATCCTGTACATCCTGTACAATCAGGTGTGGTGCATCTTCGCTCTCGTTGCTTTAATTCTATTCATCAGACCGACAACTTTACAAGAACCAAGATCAAATTTAAGTATCCTATATTTCTTGGAGCCGTAGACGAGACTACGTACAACCACCAGCAACCCGCATGCAGAGATCCTTGACCCGCCTCCAACCGCTAACAAGAACGATCATGTCCAGCTCCGCTCCCGGAAACTCGACCGGTACAGGTTCCGACGGTACTGCGACGAAGCCTAAACAGAAGTTGAACGTGCATAGCTTTCCCAGACCTCCGCTATGCGAGCGGATTAACAGACACTTGCTCATCAAGTGGAACGATGTCGTCGTCGCCGACACCAAAGAGGCATACTGGGTATTGGAGACTACACATCCACCTAGTAGGTTCTCTACCAGATTCATTCGATCCCTTGTTATCCGATTCCGAGCCAATACATTCGGCATGGCATTATGATTTTAGCACTGCTACGATACACCCCTCAGGGCCTCAATGCCCATCACGAACAGTCGTCAACTCCGAACAATGACTCGCAAACCCGCTTCGTGACCTGATCTGTCTGCCTTTCTGCCTTTCTGCCTCTACATTGAGGATCTATTATACTCTCACATCACATCACATCACATTATTCACCATGAGCGCCGGTGCCTCCAGACTTCGACTGCCAAGACAAATGCGACGTCAACGTACCCTAACACTCATACACATCCCCACACTGCCATCAATTCAGCTGACCCTCCACCCCACCACCACAAACTAACCTCCCCCTCCTACAGCCTACTACCTCCCCCCCACCTCCATAAACACCTCCGCCGTAACCCGCAACCCAATCCCCGCCCACCGCACAACCTGCGAATGGAAAGGCGCCGCAACCTACCACAACCTAACCCTCAACACCACAAACGCCACCGTGCGCGGCAAAATCTGGTCCTACGAGAACCCAACGCCCGCCTTCAGACCCATCAAAGACCACCTGTGTTTCTACGCGAGCGGCGTGCCCTGGACGTGCTATGTTGATGGGGAGCGGGTGCAGCCACAGGAAGGTAGGTGTGAGCACGAGCATGTCGGCAAGCGCTGCAGCTAACGAACGTACGCAGGCGACTTCTACGGCGGGTGGGTGACGTCTGAGCTTGAGGGGAGGATGAAGGGGGGCCCGGGGACTTGGGGGTGGTAGCTGATCGGTATTGTATTGCGTTGTATTGTGTTGGGTGGAGACCGCACTGTTCTC
>Ga0210040_10001966_pt1 | contig 29866 bp, 15 predicted proteins | sample CryGeyCG12114_NA_FD_185462 | JGI IMG/M metagenome (GOLD analysis project Ga0210040, IMG submission 185462) | Groundwater microbial communities from aquifer - Crystal Geyser CG19_WC_8/21/14_NA (SPAdes) (version 2) | ecosystem: Environmental > Aquatic > Deep subsurface > Groundwater | place: USA...
GTTATTATCATTACCCTTGTATTTACAATCCCGAGAGATAGGATTCCACAAACCCTAACCAAAATATTAACAATCCCTGCTTCTGTGTACACCACGTTTCTCTTGTTTAATTTACATCTGGTGGCTGGTTTGGAAGCCACGACTACATTTCTCGAGAAACAATATACGTTTTACAACTGTAAGTCTGTGCTAATAATGCCGTCAGTAACCTAAAATCCTAGTAATTTGTTATTTAGTGATGAAAATATATTTCAATTAATTAATGTGTGTCTCGAAAAAAACGTGCCAATTTAAACAACACTCAAGACCATGTACAGACAATGCACATGGCGCATACTAATAGATTGAAACAAAGCCTATTGACCAGCAAACTTTTCTGACTGAGCTCATTCAGATCATATACCAATATATTTGAAAATACAACACACTATTAGAGCACTTAATGATTCTACAATGTTACATCATTGATTGCTGTTAAAAGGTGGCTGCTAGTGCGCAACAATAGAGATTTATTGCTCGAGATTACTACAGCGTTATTAAGTAGTGAGTGAAGCTACTTTATACGTGTGTATGTGATTCCCATCACTCTGTCTGTCCTTCCGTCTGTCTGTCTGTCAGATTGATTGTCTGCTATTTCTGTCAGCTAAATATTTCGTGAACTAGAGGAACGTTTTGAATGCATTGTGAATATTACCATCAACTATAAGGTATCGATAATGCAATTTAAAAACATTGTAATCATGTTGAAGTCACCATATTGTGCTAGTAATGATTGGAATTCATGTAATGTAGTTTATTACCCTGAAAAAGAGAACAAATTGTTTTTTAAAGCTCTGGTATTACAAAGTCAATGTCATCCTCAACCATCCCAATATTGTAACATCAAATATTTTTGCTTTAGATAGCAAGAATTGCTAAAAAAGATAGGATAAAAAAACTAACATATTTATTTGCAAATATATGCAACGCGCTCACTCCTTTTTTTATGTTCATTTGCTGTGGTTTCTTACATAGAATTGAGAAGAACTATACACAAGTCATTGATTCACTCAACACGAAAATTCTGTATTTGGCACACAAAAGATGAGAAAATGTACACTTTTTGATTTGTACAAGAATAGCTAACTCATTTCCATATTCCTTCTATACAGAAACTTCTTTATCCAATTCCACAAGACAGAGCTTTGCCAAAAATTAGCGCAGTCAGAAGTGTTTCTTACTAATTAGCACACATTACCTTAGTAGTTAGTACCTAACTAACTAGCTATCCTAGCTTGCAATGGGAATTATGTACTCGACTAACTCTCCAACTAACTAATTCACTGTGCTCATTTCGTTATCCATTGTTTGAGCAGCTCTTTAGAATTTGACTGGAAATGTTTTTTCCATCTTGCCTGCTAACGAACAAACCATGTTTTGTGCACTTTTAGTACTTGTGCTCAAGATTTGAAGGCGCTGTTTTTACGTCACAAGTCCATAGCCCAAATAGCATGCATACCGAGTGGCAGAGCTCAAATGGAAACCTTAATATGCTTTCCCTTTTAGCCAGACATCTTTTACACTATAGATATTAGATATTATGTATGTGGGATCATTTCATGCTGTGAGCTGTGCTGCCAACGTTATCTCTTTATTAAGTGGTCTCCAGAGACTTTCAGTGGAGTGCAAACACAGTAGTATGTAATCTAATCGGAAGTCACGTTTCACAAAAGTCGTTCTCTCTTTCATTCTTGACATTTTACTGCACCAGCGACACAATTCACGAAAATTCACTGTCCATACATATGAACCCAATGATAAGGATATGAGCGGCAGCAAAAAATTTAGAAGTTTTATTGTGTCAATTCACTCACGGACTGACTAACTGACTGTGAGTAAGCCAGTTACAGTTAGTTTTGTTTAGTAGAGCTCTGAACATATTTAGCACGGAATCATTTGCTGGAAAACTGTGAAATAATTGAAAACTCAGTGTCTGAATACTTTTAGCCCCGTTTCACATTACTTATTGTTCGTGACTTGGTTACAATTGAGCCAGTTCCTCTGACAACTTGAGCAAAGGGAACCCATAGTTGATCAAACTGGAGCTCATAATGAAATACCAAAGGAGACTCAAAGGGAGTCTTGGAATGTGGTCCACATTGCAGACACACTTATAAGACTGGCCATGTGCACAGCACAATGTACTTGGGCAGTATTTAAACCTATCGGTAGGTAGCATTGCCTAGGCATGAGTATCGATAAGTCAATTATGTTGGGAAGAGAAGATATTTTCACACACTTTTCATGTCGCACAAAAAGTGTTAGCTAATCCTGTTTTTTCTTAGTCTGCACTTCATTTATCTAGCTAGCACATTGATATTTTTTTCCAACTTACTTACTTATAGTTAGCAGAGAACTCTTTAGGGAATTGGAACTGATGACTAGATCCCTGTTCCTCAACTCTTCAATGGCCTAAATGAGACTAGACCCGCCCGGGTCTGTACAGCGGGCTCATAAAAAATGCAATGCACTGTGGAAAGGAAAGTTGTGTATGTTTTCCATTTCATTAAACTGAATCTCCCTTGAAGATAATTCACCGTGTTAAGACGCATCGAAAGAACTACACGAGGGAATTAAATGGCGGATTTATTGGCACCCGACATGATACAACTATTACAATGTGTATACATATGTGTACTGTTAGTTAGTTACTACTTTTGAGCACTATCTTGTCTGCTCTTAAGCACCCATTCACTGAATGTGTCTCAAGCTGTTGAGTTTGCGGATTATTTTGGGAGAAAAAGTTTTCACATTATCATTTGCATTTGCACTAGCCTCAAATGTGTTGAGTAAGATACAGGTTTGAAGGGAACCGTGGGAATAGTACAAATTTTCACCAGCTGCTCCCCCATTTAAATCCTCTGGAATGGTGCAAACATTTTAGATCCTGTGTCAAACAAACTTACTATTCATTTTTACGCTTTCCAATATGTAACCATTGTAAATAATAATTAGGGAATTCTTACAAGTAGTATATTATATACTTATAATCAACTATTTCCTTCAGTATATACTATAATAGATCCTTCATTTCCATATACTGTCTGGCATAAACAATACATGATTTGATGACCAACAAAAGCATGATTCTGTAACAATAATCGGATCCCGAACGAACAAATGTATATGCTCCTCAAATTAATGATCATTAGCACGTTACTGTGGACTTACAACAGAGTATTAGAGTAAGATGAATGCTGGCAAAAGTTTTCCTCCAAATGCCGCATCGGATTCTACTAGGGTTGTGATGCACCATTATAGTTGCGTAGTTAGTTTGTTAGTTAGTTAGTTAGTTAGTTAGTTAGTATCCATCATTATTTTTTCAGATCGTGTTTCATTCTGACCAACTGACTGACTGAGACTGACTGACTCACTGAGTGAGTGATCAGTTCATCCTTTGTAAACTATTTTTGTTTGTGCTTTTTTTTCAGCTGCAGGGTGTGTACTAGGCCAAAATGCTGGTAGCTTGTATCGTGGCAAGTTCATCGGCAGACTTACAATTAGAAAGCATGCAGTCAGTGGGGACGTTTATGCTGTCGACTCCAGAACTCTTCACATTCGTGGATTCACTTATGATGGAACTGGCCCAGGTAAAAAATTTATTTCGTCTTTACCTAGTGTGCAGATATTGCCAACAGTTAATTATTTGCTTCTTAGCAAGCTTATGGCATCTCTAAAGGCAATAGGGAGAAATATGGAATCAGTAGTGCATAAATTTGAAGCCTGTATATCTATATATGAATTTTGTAAAAACATAAAATTTGCCAGCTTGTGAATCTAAAACAAAGTATATTTATGCACATCAGTTGTACGAACAATTAGTGTGCAGGGAATAGAATTCAGCGATGCAAATTTGGGGACTAAAAATCAAACAAGTTGAGAAATATCTTCCAGAATACAAAGTGAGCAACGATTAGTATTGATATGGATACTCTGACTGAATAGCAAAAAAAGGAAGAACAAACTTTAATTTAATATTATTCATTTTCCCCTGATCCTTTTCCATGGCCTACACACACAGTATGCATAAATTATAGAAAAAAAATCAGCACACTCAAGTTGGGCTCACCATTATTCATGCTAGTCAGTCATCCCAAAAAAAACGCACCGAATATCAATCTCCTCCGACTAACTGACTATACATACTAATAAAGCTTGCCCATAATAATACTCGCCGTGGCAGTATTTTATAGTTACGCTCCAAAAAAGTAAATGAGAGAAAATAAAAAGTGACACAGCAATATCGTTACTGCAATCAAATGCTCTTCAGTTTGTTTAACTACAAAACTTTTTATCGACTACAATGGTTGAAAGGAAGAAACTTTCATTACTTTTGAACGTAAACTACGTCCTAATAGTCATCCATGGCTGTAAAATTGGTGATAAAACAGGCATTTTACATCAACTATAGTAACCGCCATTGTGGCCAATTTGTGGCAAATTTCATTTTTTATTCCCCCCCCCGCCCTTAGAACTTCAAGTGCCGTCATGCTCTACCAACCATCGAACCATCCCTTTGAGCCTGTATACAGTTTGTATCTCTTCGTTCTTACTTGTCTGCAAATCAGTTTCCAATTTTTTCAGTGCTGTGTGACACTGCGCAAAAATTGTCACCACTTTGAATCCACTGGCTACATTTTGCTCCTATATTCTAAATATCACTGTTGATGGCACTTGTCATTGTAAATAATTTTTCCTTCTGCACACAAACACATGTCAAAAAAGTGAGACTATTTAGTTTTCACTTTTAGGGACACTTGTTATGTGCGGACAGTAAATGGCCGACTTAGTTAGCTAACTACTAAATATTTACTAGCTTCAAAAAACCTATTTTACTTGGTTACTGGCTGACTACACATTACGTTTGGTTTAGTTGATGCATTTAAAATGTAATTGAGACTTCAAAATGATATGGAAGTAGTTTTTATTTTTTTCATGTTCCAAAATGTACATAATTGATCAGAGCTGGGTTACAAGATACGTAAAAAGGACTTTTTTAACAACCGTCTTATATCCCATGTCATAAAAGAGCGCCAGTGTACTTACATTTTCACAACCGAGTGAGTAGATCTCATTCCTTTTCCTTCGCACAAAAGTGCAATGCCGTGTATTAAATTTAGTAGCAATAACTAGAGTGAGCTATTAAATATATGGTTCGAAATTATTTTCAAACTTTTTTTGGCTTTCAGCTTTTGTCAACTCGCTTCAATATACTAGAGGAAGAGATATTTTATGGAGTGATATATCCAGTTTCACGTTTCAGTACTTACAAACTATAGGAAGTGGAAATTTGCACTCAAAATCATTAAAGCTGTAAATTTGTAAATAATATGGTTAGCCAGTTAGTTTATAGTCTTTAAGATCCTTTTTACGTCCAATGATTGTAGCTTAAGAATTGGATAAGATTCACACTTAATATTTGCAAAAAATTGTATTTATATCTCACTCTTAGTCACTCTACTAGCTATGCAGCAGTAGCTTTAGTTGTATTGAAACCGCTCTGTTAGCGTCCATCCGTCTGTCTGTCTGTCCGCAGTATATCTCACAAACTTAGCTTCAGAGGGCCCCTAAAATTATTGATAGATTGAGAAAAATGTGCTAAGTTTGATGAATGCACATACCCCAGACCTCACTCGGATCAATTGGTGCGACAATGTGCCAACTCGTAAAAAACTGAGAAGCGGTAGTTCGTTTTTATAAATAATTTTAACGACAAATTTTAAAAAATCCTGTTGATGTTTCACATTTTGCTGATTTAAAATTTTTGTAATCAAAGTTTAAGTAACTGAATAGTTGATGTTAAAATGTCGGAAAAATCGGGCTCACCAATGTATCACTATCACTGTTTTTCAAATTTTTTCACGTTTCTACTGCAACATACTTGCATTTGTTTTACAGCAGTCTATTAGTTAGTATAGGAAGTAACTTTAAATGGTTCATAAACTTTAAGAACTTGGGCAGAAAGCGAGGCCGACAGTATTTCTGTGCAAGGATTTAAATCTACTTGAAATCACCATCAACCTGTCAGCTAACAAAAAACTGAATCATAAATCAACTGCAGTTCTAAATATGTTACAGCGTTTACTTTTGACCCATTCACATTAATTTAAATGGACTGTGAAAATTCGTGAAATTTATTTAAGTTTTTCATATTTCCCCAATTAAGATCACACAAGGAAAACAATTATTATAATTATTTTAGTCTCACTCAATTCAGTTTAGTTTTAGCATCGGTTAGTTTGGAATACTGTTTACCATAAAATGAAAAGTTTTGGCATTCTAGACAATTTTAAGGGTTGCAATGTCTGCACAGTACAATTTCTTTACTATTCTTTTAGTTAGCAAGTACACCAAGTAACTCTGAAATCAAAATGCACTACTATTGTACACAAAAAGCAATACATTACGAAAGGAGTTTAGAAAATAATAATTTACGACAATCCCATTGGAACTATATACGCGTCTAACAACTAATCCATAATTGCTGTTACTATATCATATCATCTTCTTGCGTTGTTACACCATAAGGTTTGCAGCATATATAATACATGAGCCTGAGACTTGCTCTCATTGACCTGATGCAAAAAAGAAGTAAGCCCTGCTGTAAAATTGCACAGTTTTTGTGTTCATGGTACGCAAAAAACTATCATAATCATAAGTAATGACGATCAATTACCATTATAGGGAACAAGGCGCCCCTTTGTTCAAAAACACATCTCCTATCACCATTATATTTCGATACTCATGATCACATCCATTTTTTTCATGGATCAATACTGGTACGTATATAAAAGTGATGGGGAATCCAAAGTGCTTTTATCATTGGTCACATTTGATTTGACTGACAGGAAAAGAGTACCATCATTCACACTAGATAAAATCCCTATATTTTTTACTCCCTCAAATTTCTTGAATCCATTTACTCAACAGTGAGTGTGAAAAATGAGTGGTGTGGAAATCATTATTTTTTGCCACCATATCATACAATGTGCCCATAAAGATTTCAACGAAAATCAAACAGCTTGAGTAATGAGATCGATTCTATAGCTGCTCTATATACCACTGTATTCTATACTCACTAGTTTGACGCTATATATTGGTATCAGACTCCATAAAAATGGAGTTGCATGGAAAATTTCTTCCATGGAAACGTATAAGTATAATGATGATAAGTATAATGTCGTGGAATATAAAAAGCACTAAACGGGTGCATGAGCTAGCCAGAGATTATTTAGTTGGACATGATCTAATATGTCTTCAAGAAACTTGGCTGCATAAGTTTGAGAATGATGTCTTGCAAAAAAAATTTCCTGAGTATAGAGTATTTGGGAAATCCAGCATGAATTCAGATACACATTGCAAGGGGAGACCCTATGGCGGGATTGCAATAATGTGGAAAAATATTTATAATGACTATGTAGAATGTATTGAAACTAGCTTTCACAATATTCAAATTGTAAAGATAAGAACTTTGCAAACGGTACAATAATACTAGTGAATACATATACTTTCCTAACAATAATAATGACAATGGCACAATAATATCAGAATACATTAGCCGACTAATTTTCATATGGGAAGTCAATAGTGAGGCAACAGACATCATTGTCTCCAAAATCAATGAAATACAGAGAACTACATGATGCATGCAAATGCAAAGATAGTAATCTAGTTATATATGACGTTCAGCAACTAAAACAAGACAGCTACACGTTTTTAAGTGACATTGACCATAGTATGATATGGATTGACCATTTTATTATCAATGAAAGCCTGTTAAGCTTTAAAAATTATTGTAATATAGACTATAATTGTTTATTGAGTGACCACTTTCCAGTAAAAATATCAGTAAAATGTGCTTTGTCGAAAACAAAGACGAAAGCTGATGATAACAAAAGAACTGCAATGAACTGGAAAGGTGATGGTATGGTAAAAAAATACAAACAAATTTTGAATGGATACATCTCTGATATTTATGATAATAGAGATAATTACTGTTGTGCAACTACTTGTAACAAACAATCTCATGTAGCTCAAATTGATACTTTGTACAATATGCTTGTTAATGCTATGCAAATAGCGGATGAGAAGGCCTGTATGAAAAAAAAAAAAAGACGAAATAAGTATCGGCCAATGGTAGGTTGGAATGAAAAAGTCAAAACTGAGTACGTAGAATATAGAGAAATGCAGAATTTATGGAAAAATAATAATAGACCAAGTATGGGACCTTTGCATGACAAATTTAAATCATCCAAAAAACAATTTAAACGCTCTATGAAACAATATAAAAACAATGCGGATATGCACAAAGCAAATGCTCTCGCAAATGATTTAACAAATAAAAAATGTACATCCTTTTGGGATAAAATACGGCAAATTGGGAAGGTAGACAACATGAACGTCAATCTTATTGACGACGAATGTGGGGATTTACAAATTGCAAATCATTGGGCTAAAATTTATGAAACTGATTTTAAAGTTTCGAAAGCTCTTGAAGCACAAAAACATTGGCTCAATGAATGTGGAGGTAATCGGAAAGAAATGACTCTGGATAATACTGATGTAGTATGTGCATTACAAAAGGTGGGAAATAACAAGTCATCCGGTAATGATCATTTGAAAGCCGAACATATTAAAAACGCGTCACCATTAATTATCACACTTTTGACATTACTTTTTAATTTGTGCATAGCCCATTCGTTTTTTCCAATGTCTATGCTGTCAGTAGTTGTAGTACCTATTTATAAAAAAAAGGTAGTGCGGCAATGAGTAAAAATTAACCAACAATTGCTCTAGCAACAATAGTGTCTAAGGTATTTGAACATTGTATACTGCTAAAATGTAAGCAATTCTTTGAAACTGGAAGCTGGCAATACGGGTAAAAGGAAAATTCTGGTACTGAACTGGCTGTTTGGTCTGTTAAAAGTGTAATGCAACATTATTTGCAGAAAAATTGTTCAGTGGTAGCTTGTTTTTTAGATGCAAGCAAAGCATTTGATAATGTAATACATGATAAGCTTGCAAAAAAACTAATACAGAGAGGGATGCCCATTTGCATTGTAAAATTATTAACATATTGGTGGAGAAAACAAAGATTTAAAGTTAAATGGGGCAATTGTCTGTCTGAAGAATTCAAAGTTGAAAAAGGTGTAAGACAAGGAGGAATTCTAAGCCCATATTTGTTCAACTTGTATATGAATGATTTAGGTGCTATACTTTGCAATACAAAAATAGGATGTCAAATAGGTAAGACAATTTGTAACAACTTTTGGTATGCAGACGACATTTGCTTGTTAGCACCCTCGACTAGGTCCTTGCAAGTTTTGATTGATCTTTGCTCCACATATGCAAATGATCATAAAATAACATTTAACGCAGCTAAAACAGTGTGTATGTTTTTTAAGTCAAAAGAATCAAAAACATTAGCTACGGCAGTAAAAATGAACGGTACCTGCCTAACCTGGGAAACTAAATTCAATTATTTAGGGTACACTATAGACTCTATCAGTAAATATTGTGATGATGAAGAAATACGTAAACGTAGTAGAAATCTTAGAATAACGGCTAATGTTTTAGCCACTAGATTTTTGAAAACTTCAAATGAAGTTAAACAATTACTGTTTAAAACCTATTTGAGTTCTGTTTATTTTATATCGTTATGGATTCCTTCCACACAAATGTACAAAAAAGCGAAAGTAGCGCACAATGACTGTTTCAGAGCACTTTTTAAAATAAGAGGACGACACAGTATTTCTGAAGAATTCGTATGCAATAGAGTCAATACACTTGACGCAGTTAGAAGATTTTCAATTCATTCACTCATGTGTAGGATAAATGACAGTGAGAACGAATTTGTTTTGGCTGTAAGACATTGCCAAACATATTATAATTCTAATTTATATAAGACGTGGTTAAACCTAATTCACTAATATTATTAATGCTTTAAGCAATCTGTAATTAAGGAATGTATGGACTATGTATCTTGGTCTGTGTAATAAACTTCATTATTATTATAATTATTATAATATGACCATGAGATGTACAGGCCATTTCGAATTTATTTATATTTCCCATCTTTTATTAACTAGGTCACTAGTCAGTCATAATAACTTGGGATACACGATAAGGGAAAAGTATGTTTTCCTCCATTTCCTCTTTTACATAAATTCACGAAGTCATTGCATCCAACTGTGGGATGTAGGACTCCATATTACACACTATGCATTCTATTATTATTATTGCTTCATTCGCCATTTGCATACATGCTTTGTTGTGGGTATACTACAGCGGTGTTGTTTGCAAATGCACACACTGTGGTGATTTCACTTTCCCCCTTCTGCATCTCAAATCCTATGTGTTCTTCTTTTTTCAGACGCTTTCTTCTGGATTGGATTTACAGAGCATCCCAGTCCACAGGGAATCATCGTTCCCAATGACAAGGGATCGTAAGTACACGTAACATGACAAGCGACATGTTGCCAATACAACGAAAAAACTTTTGTTTTCACCAAAAAAAAAACTATCGCCAACTCCCCAATTTTTATTCCTACGCTCAAAAGTTGTTATCATTCCATCATTGGTTTTCACTGATTCATCCCATGTGGGATTGTTAGCCGACAATTGTTTCCTTAGTTTACAAAGATTTTTTCACACCAAGTATCACAAGTGACTATATTTTAGGACTTTCCTTCAAAGCTGATATTTATTTACAGGAAAGAAGTTCTAAAAGCGTACAATAAACAAGACATCACCATCTCACTGCCTGATGGACTCACATTGAAAGACATTAAATGGTTTGCCGTATGGTGCCGTGCCTACGAGGTAATGTTCAAAGAGCTGCATAAAAAAACTTGCGTCTCATATTTTCTCGCCTTATTTAGCTGGCAAAGATTAACATGTTGAAAAATGAGTTCTCCTTTTTGTTCCTCTCTATTCGTATGTATGTAAGGAGCGCACGAGACTGGAATCTCTCTCTCATTATTTTTATTGTCTTCCTCGTTCCCTTGTCTTTTAATATAAATGATGAACAAGACTCAAGGAATGGGAGCTTTTCATTTCACAGATTCGCAGCACTATATTATGTGTCCATACGGGAGCTGGAGGGGGGAAATGCTTACTCTATTATACGAGCAGCTATTAAACTTCCCCCTGTAGTGACTACTTGACAAATGCATGTATTTTATCAAGCCCACCTTTTATTTACCTTTTTATACAGGCTTTAAAAAAGCCATGTCATGTCCCCTCTTGTATCCACTATGGGATTTCTTTTCAACTTTATGAGCTTGTCCTGAAATCATGGGGTCTTGTCATGGATGACCGATTCATTTTTGGGTTTGTTCGTTGTGCAGGTGAACTTTGCGGATTTGTACATTCCCAAGAACTTTGACTACCCACAACCCCATGACATTGGATCCCTTGTAGGTCAAGGCATCTCCTCAGGTCCAATTGTAGTGGTGGATGCTCAAACTATTCTTGTCTCGGATTTCACATACGATGGACAAGCCCCAGACTTGCGATTTTGGGTCGGGAAAGGAAATCCGGGTCCCCAAGGGAGCGCTGTGTCTGATGAGACGGGTCGTGACGTGCCCGTTCAAAAAACAGACAAGAAAACTATGGTGCTCAACTTGCCTGGCGATCTCACCATTTTTGACATTGACTACTTTTCTGTGTACAGTCAAGCATACAATGCAGACTATGGGCATGTTCGTGTTCCCAAGAATTTGAATGTGCCACCTTCCCTACGGATGCTAGGAATCGCACCTCAGGTGAGAACTAACAACTTATATGTTTATATTTAGTTGGCAGTCAATGCAGAGGCTCAACTTTTCCCCCTATTATTTTTATCGTTTCCGAGCAGACATCATCATATAAATTTGGTATTGGCTGTAAAAAGGGAAAAAATTAGAGTCAGTCAGTGAGCATGTAGTATACAACAGAATATAGGGATACTGTGAACGAGGAACAACAAAATATTATGCACGGTCATGCATACAGACAATTTTGTAGAATTCTTAGGGAGCTTTGGATACCCTCTGTACTGTGTATCCTTGTGAAACCAGCATAATAATGCATTCAACTTTTTTTTTGCGGAGAGCAAATCATTTTCCTCTTAAGGCTCTCACCCAACTTTTTTCCCCTTTTATAAAGACACGCACCATAAACTTTTTGCTCTAAACATTACTTTGGTCTGGTGGAACTATCGTTTTTCCGTTTTGCTATCTCATATCGATTTCAACTATTTTTTGCTCCCATTTTTTCCATTTTACATTCTGTTGAAACCATTCGCCTCAACTAACGAACTAAAAGTAAGTTTATTTCAAGTTAAATAGTTTCCATCAGTAGTTGTGAAATGAGATAACATCCTACTTGTAACGCAATGGACAAACTTTTCCTTTCACTGGAATCGTTATCTCCATGCCTAGGCTTTGTGCTCAACTAACTTTTCATTCCTAAATGTAATATCTTTTCTCTCCATATGGCCACTTACTGGGAAAACAAACAAATTTATCAAACATAAACTTTCCATTTACTGCAACTATGAAAAATCAGTTCCCCTTACTTTCAATGTTCCAACTCCTTAGCTCATTCATTTCTATTTACAACAATAACTCACACACCATACAACCTCATAGTGCACATACCTATTCACTATACCTTTCATCCAGTCTCCAATCTAGTTACGCTAACTAAATCACAACAAAATCCCATTCTTTTTCCATTTCTCTTATTCTCAAAAACCTATGCACAAGTTCAAATTAAAAAATTTCCACAAAAATATCATCCTCTTGCATACATTGTAGACTAACCTATTGCCAACTAACTAACACATACCTAACCAAAGGAAAAGGAAAAAAAACTTCTTCTTTACCTACACTTTTTCTCTCTTCCTTTTTCTGTCATCTAGTTTCAAGCCCGTCTGCGTACACCACAAGTATTCCGAGCTCCAGCAGCCATCTTGCCAGCTCAACAACCCGTCAATATCCAATACATCCAAACAAACCCTCAAATAATTCCCGCCGTGTCCCCCATCACAACTTCCAACTTTGTGCAAAAACATTCGCCAGCCACGACCATTTCTTTGCCACAAGAACAATACTACCACATTGTGGAAGAACAAGTGCAGCAACCCAAAGCGGCGGCCGTCTTTACTCGGTTGCCTGCTGTGAACACTGTGTATCATCACCAAGCAAATAGTGTGAGCAAACTGCAGAGACAACAGCCTCGTCAGAACCAGCTGATCACAAATACATTCCAGACCGTTGTTGACCAACCTTTGGCTACGTACCAAGTGCATCATCATGGGCACAGTTCAGGAGGCTCTCATGGGAACAGGGCTGCCATCATCCAGCAACGACCTTCGTCCATCTTTTTCAAAGCGCCATTGACTTCGGCAACCACTTTGGTGTCCCCGGCTGTATCTTCAAGTCGTCAAGTGGCATTCACCCCATTGGGCACGAATGGGTTTGCTTCCTACACAATCCGAACTAGCAAAGGGAGCTCCACTTCCCATTCTTTGTACTAGACTCTCTGTGGCCATCCCACCATTTAGATTTTAATAATTAGTTAGTTAGTTCCCTTGAATGCATATGGAACGTAAAGTGAAGAGGATGAATGAGATGAAGATGAGGAAAGTAAATTTATTTAGTAATAATTTTGTATTTCATATGCTGCTACTGTATACACACCAAATAAAGTTATGGAGGCAAAGAAAGAGAATGTGCAATCTTGGTGGATGTTACATTTTCGTAGTTTCCCAAAAGTTAGTTATAAATGACAATATATAGTAGATATAGTGGTTGCAGCCAACTGTGTTAGAAAGTGGAGGCTTGCTTGCCAAAGGAACCAGTATAGTTTGAATTTCCATGGGAGTTGCATGTACTATATATATAGTAAATCAAAGTTGGCTCTACCTAACTAACTTAGGAGGGTACATTTGTGAAATGAAAAATATGCATGGTTGGATAGGAAAGATGATGAATATTTGCACTTTTAGTTGAGCAATTCTTAGTGCTCATATAATTCATGGAAATGAGGCTCTATGTAGGCTTTTTAATTTTCATCCATCTAACTTGTTGGATTTGGCTCCTTTTTTTGGGTGCAACTGTACAATATGCGTGTAGTGGAGATAAAAGCTATGAAGGATTCCCAGGGATATAGTAATGGGGTTTTAAGGAGAAATATTCCAGTGTTTCAAGTCTAGACTCAATAGTCAATATTGTAGTTTTTAATAGACTATTTAATATATTTGACTCTAATGGCAGAGCAATGTTGAATCTTTTTTTACTGTAGCTTTTCATGCTCATACTACATTCGATTCTGGGGATAAGACATAAAAGTGTATTTCCTGTTTTGGTGCACACCATTATTTATTTACTTGATTTGAAAGTATTTGTGTAGGGAATAAATGTACTGGGAAGACTTTGATGGAAGACCTGAGTGTTTTAGGCAGACTTCACAGAGGAAATTGAAATTGGAACTATGAACATGTTGGATATGTGCAACACTGTACACTTTGTATATTTGCGTTATGACTGACTGACTACTACTACATACTAGTTTTTGCTTTTCTAGAAGAAAAAATTGTTTCCAATCCTCTGGACAAACTTACCTTACATCTTGTAAATGCACTTACTTACCTTTAAAATTGAATTTTCTCGATGATTTATCGAAAAGGGCAAATCTCACTCTTGTTGAAAGGAACGGTAGTGAGTGATGAATTACACGTTATTCAAGCGCGTAGTAGGCACAACAATTCATGCAGTATTCATGTTCCAATATTCTATACCTCAAGTTTTATGTTTTCTATTACAAGTGGACCAATGGTTCCCATCTAAATAAGCGAACAAAAAAAAAGGTTGCGGAAAAAACTATCAGAGTTTATAATCTTTTTCATTCCCTCCATATACATACGTTGAGTAGCATATTATGGTAGTAGCAATAATTTTCATTATTTAAAGCGAAACGGAGGCTATACACATAAACCATTTTTTACTGCAGTGTAAAGACAAATGAGTTGATTACAGATAGATTGCATGCAGAGAAAAACTCATTTATTGTATGAGCAAATAAAATGAACTTTGTCAAATTATCATCCCAAAGTCACAGTGTAATAGAATCAATAAGAGTTATGTAAAAGTTTGCCATACAAAATAGGGAATAAATTGTAAATCATAAATCACCATACATTTCAAGTGTATTCACTCTGGGTTACGGTATATATGCTATTTTAGAATTTAGATATGAAAACTGGGCTCATTTGTCTATAATAATGTGTACAATATTGGAGAAGTAATATATAGTATTTGTCACCGTATTTTTGTTAAAATAAAAAAAGAACTTTTCTTGCTTAATTCTTGTTTGCAGGATTTTTACACTTACAATCTTCCTCACCTTTACGCTCTACCATTATTCATTCATAAATTTCTTTTCTTGTTCCAAACTTTTGGAGCCTGGCCAGCCTATGTATAACATACATATGTAGTTAGTATATGCAAAATTAATTACTGCATTTTTTGCTTTGTTTGTATCAATCATACGGTAGTAAATATATGCCAGTCCTATGGTGTACACCATTAATTACTGTGTCATTATGTCAGTCAGACTGCAATGCAATGCTATAGGTCAAAGAACTTGAAAAGTGAAAAAATGAAGTAGCAATCAGTATGGGTGTTTGTAATTGCTACAATTTGTTTGCTCACTTTGTAAACATGACGTCATATAGATCTTGTCCGCTCTTTTTTTTTCTACTTTTCATCTTTGTTTTCAAACACTGGCCTGCGCTAAGTCACCATCGATCTGTTTTACAGTCTACCAAGGCACAGCACTTTTGCTTACCTATAGCATATTATGAATGAGTAAACTGGAGCGATATTAGTTATACCAGCACACTCTTTGTTTAGAGAATAATTGAGTTCATTAGTGATAATCAGCACTTTATTCCGAATATCTAATTTCACTGACTGAGTGAGTAATTAGTGTGAGGCTCATGCCAGAAACAATCATTTTGCTTACATTATATGAGGCATTGCACACTCCAATATTCATCAAAGTCCTTGGGATTGAATAATAAAATAAAAAAAAAACAATGAAAAATAGGTGAATGTAGATTACAATGATATACATAACTACGACGGAGCAAGTGTTGCATATCTGAATGATTGCACACTTTCAATTTCAATTACATGCTTATTGGAATAACAGTTTGATAGTAAATCCGGTTCTACACCATTCCCACTTCGTGCAGTCTAGTCTCATGTATGCAGGTAGTTAGTTACATGTGGTGGATGAATTCTGCTACTAATTTTTATGTATTCACTGTATTAGGGGTTTCTGTCCACGGCACTCATTTGGGGCAATGGATGATTGATTCTATCTAGTTCAGTGAGCTCAGTTTTACGAGCATACAGGTTCAAATGTATTTTTTCATTGCTGCCCTGTGTTAACATTTAGTTGAATTGTTTACGAAGTATGGATATGCATAGGCATTTAGAATATGCAACTTTACTAATTAATGCCAGGCCATACCAAAGTCAAAAATATCTGGATTCAAGCAATATTTATTGACCTCAATTTGAAACGATTAATAACACAGTAAGAATGCTTCCCATAATCCCACCCGCTATGATTGCCACTATATAGTTTGCATGACCTTGGATTTGACTTTGCCACTGCACTAATTAGTCAAAACACGTATACAAATACAAACAAGTGTATATTCTATTGCTCATCAAGTCTAAAATTTCAACATAATCAACGTGAGGGATCCCGCTGAAGGACAAAAGTGTCCAAGTTGCTCGCCCTGTAATTTCGTGAAATTTTAAGTATTGTTGAAAACGCAAAACTACAACACAGTGGTGGTGGGTTAATGACAATAATAATTGCCCACATTTACAATCACTGTCATATTTTAGTGGAAATCAAAGCTGCAGGTTTTCACGATTTACAGCATCATTGCCATTTCGCCGCATGGCATGCTCACAAATTGTAGCTAAAATTCAAATGCATAGCCATTTATCTCAACAGTTTGCGATACCCATAAATAACTACCGACTTGAAGCCACTGTAAACCCAAAGGCAAATGAAAAACGACTGGGCTTTGTGAAGCAAACCACATATCCACACTCCTCATCCCCCACACCTGGATTCAATTTGAAAGAAAATAGGAAGCACTGATAATACATAAGACTAGCAATACGCTAGAAGAATCACGATTTGGCTCTTTATTGAATCCATCAATGCAGAAAAGATATAAATGGAGTGTTTCAGCTGCCTTTGCAGATTGATAGTCCATTACTCTTGCACATGCCCGCCTATCTGTACCTGGCTGCTCCTGTGGCTCCCTGCTTATGAAGATAGATGGATTGTTAGTTAGCCCATGTCACGACGAGCATTTAAAACACACACACACATAGTGTACACAATAACCCATTATACTATTACTATTACTTTTAGTTAGTTAGTTTATATTTTGACTCTGTCACTCACTCACCTACCTATCTACTATACGCTCACTCGTTAGTATAACTCACTAACTAACTACCTGACCAATAAATGATGAATATCGACTGACGCCTCATAATGAATTAAGTAGGATGCATGAAAATTCAATGCCGTAGTTAAATACAGACCACCACGATTTCCACTTGACCCAATCTGTACAAAAGTAATCAATAATGTGAAAAAAGGATAAATGAAATGACATTCACTATTTTTCTTACACGTACACTTGGACATGACAGACAAAGCTGAACTGTGAGGTGCTAAATAACAGACTTGCCTTGGAGATCAGATGGGCTGTAGTCGGAAGTGGGGACACTGTGGTTTTCCAAATGGTCGGCAAAGTTGGTAAGTGCCAACTCTGAATGGAGTAGCCCCATTCAGATCCCACCAGCCAGACTGACTGAGGGTCATAGAATAGGAAGTATGTCAATAATCTGCTTATCTGTTTGCTTACACATTTGACTGACTATAGATGAAGGAAATTATATGGCTTTTGGATTGTCGGGGGACACAGACCGGTCTAGCATGATTGGAGGAGATGGTACTTACTGTGTGATGAACGCCAATTAAACATAACGATATTGAAACTTTGCTAATTGCACCTTATTTTCAGCCGTCGTAGGGTGGGTAGATCCATTCACAAGTCGAGGCCATGTTATGGACTATTATCTCGGGAGCAAATTGGATTGCAGTCGGGAAACGGGAACATGTCCGGACACGCGTCTCAAGGTAACCATTTTAATTGTTTAATTAGCTATAGTCCTATTCCTAAAGTCGGCTTTGGTTACACACGTTTTGATTCGTTAGTTGAGTAAGGATTTGATGTTTGCATGCATGCAGAAGGTATACACGAACAAATGAAGACAATGCGTAAATTTCATGACGCGTGTTGTGCATATCAATAAGCAATGATATGGGATTTTAGGACCAAACTATATAGAGCACAGCAAACATTTGAAGTATGTTTGAAGCATTAATTGTCACACTATAGCCAGAAGATTTCGCTATTAATTTCGATAGCACCACTACCAGTAAAATGATTAAAAAATTAAGGGAAGATGAAAATCCTATCAGTATTCATCGTCTATGATGGAGCCCTGCCAAAATTGCTCCAGATTGGTTTGCTCATAATTACGATGGGCGATAGATTGGAAGGGAAACACTGATCACTCGTTCACTCTGGCATTTCTATTTTGTTGGGTTGCCAGAATTTTCATGTTGGGCTTATTCTGCCGTCATTCAAATAAAAAGAATACTTGAAAAATTCTCTTCAAATTTGATTTAATCCATGATTAATTTTGCTGAACAGTTTTTACGTCATTGCATTTCATAAAACTGGATATCTTTTTGGTCCCACCGTGTACGTTATTATATACTAAATGTGTATCTAACCGTGAAGTCATTTGTTGAATTGGATTTGAAAAATTGTATTCAACTTTTGGTTCAAAGGACCTTTCTAAAAAATTGGCACAAAAAAATCGTAGCATGAAAGGCTTCAACCAATAGATTTAATGAAACGAAAATAACAGATTTTCTTCAAAACACATGTATAGTTCACAAGTCGAAGAAAATGTTCCACAACATTGTACGCATACGTTTCTTCTACTCTCTTGTGAATAAAGATTTAAAAAAATAATATTTCAAAGACAACGTGGAAAGCAAACTAAACGAGAAACTCTGTAGCACGTGGCTTAACATTTTCATTGAAAAAAATTCTACAAAAATGTCTCAATGTGGATCAAGTGATTTGGATTCAGTCAATCTACCAATGATCATTTTCTATTCACAAAGATCAGGAATCCCATGATTGAAAATTCTAAAGCCCACAAACTACAATGCTACGTAGGGCAGATATTTATTACGAAACCATCCTCAATTTTGGACAAAAAACTTACGACTTTCAACAACCCCACGTACAAATAAGTTCTTGTTATGGAAAAATAATAAAGGATGATGAAATTACTTTTTATCTCTACTTTCTAATCCAACCTGATTCAATCAAACTGTCAACTTTTCCCTGTGCAATGTGAATACAAAATTCTTTCCTAATACTACCAAAGTTGGTTTTCATGCCCAAACAAATCTAATGCTTTCACCTAGAGTATAGTCCTACAGCTTAAAAAAATAATACAAGAATAATATTAATGCTACTGACTGACTGACTGACAACTGTAACTTTTTTGACACAGGAAGGAAAGAACAACGTTCGTCTCCTCTCAGCCGCAGTAGTCAATGGATTCACTATTGTCACATACCAACGAAAACTAAAAGGAACAGACGCATTTGATAAGTCTATCATGACAAACGGAAGTCAACCTGTAATCTGGGCCATTGGACCTTTGAAAAATCAACTGGCTGCCTATCACACTTATCGACAAGAAGGTTGGTTAGACCTATACTATGGGTTTCCATATATTCTGTCTGTGTCTGGTCAGTGAATCCATTTCAGTTCCAAAGGATCCAAACTTATAGTCTGCTCCATATTGTGGACATTATTATATATTATATAGAATCAGGCATTAACAGACTGGAACAACAATACCAACATAATTTGAGCATTTGTGATAACTTTGTTTGTGTTATTTGTACCGCAACTGTTTGCGGGATCAATTACCAGGAATGTAATTTTCGCACGAACTTGTTCCCTTATGGTATGAGAAAACGGATGAAAGACTGGTATCCAGTTTTTTTTGGCAAGTGGTATTAGTTCCTATATGGCAAAGAACACATGCTTTGTAATAATGGATGAAATTGAACAGTGTCACGAATGCTGTGTGTACAAGGAAATAAGCAGTTGGAGTCACTTTGATCCTCTCTGTCTCCTCCCGTCCTTGTGTAGCATTTGACTAAAAGCTGAATCCAAAACTTCAAAGCAGGCACTAGGTGTACGCAAAAATTAATGACACACCAAAGTCAAAGAAACTGAATTAATTATAGTAAACTACTCTATATGCATAAGTGAGTTGAGATTCTAAAAGGAAATGGTTTCATCACAATATTATTTCTACAATTACGCGTCCGTTTCCTAGGCAAAGGACTGGATGCCAAATTTACATGCTTTCACCTTGTTACTTGGAACAAACCCAGAGTGTTCTTTGTAAACTGTTTAGTAAGTAGGCGTCTGTATGTATGGGAATGGTTGAAGAAGATGAGCAAAGATATTGCACTATTTACAACATGAACCAAGACACAACTTTGTTAACTTGTAATGCATAAATAATAAGCTCACTTCATATTATATATCTAGCCAGTGGAGTAACTAACAAACAAACAAACTAACTAACTAACTAACTAGCATATACGATCTGAGAAATGGACCTAACGTCATATTGACACAATTTAGTTAGTCACAAAAGACTATATGGAGAAAGGAAACTCGTATTAGCTGCTAATTACTCATGGAAAGCTTTTTGAACGACGACAAATCTAATTTGAGCAAACTTTCTATCCATTGCTAAGCTGACAGCTTTTCCAAACTACTATGATCACAGCTTCTGCTGCACACTGTGCTAACTTAATTGAAAGAAATTCACTTCCTATCTCATTTTCTTACATCACAAAAGCCCTTCTTTACCCATTGATCATCAGTGGGTAAGAAGGAAGGCAACATGGGTTCAAACAAAACTCACTGGTACACAAAATTATCGGCATTCACTGAATACACCAAAAAAATTGAGCAGGGCATCTTGTTTTATGCATCAATTCTTTCACTCTTACTCAAACCGTGGTATAGCCATATTAAAGTTTTAAGATTAGGTATAAACCAATGTAATGGCCTCAATACCTTAACGAACTACAGCAATAAGCAAGGAGACAGCATTGCAAATATAAAGTGTGAATTTCTTTGTGTTGGCAACTTTTGTGAGTAAGTAACAACAAGTTTGAGCTAATATTGTGGATTTGCGGTCTTTGTTTGTTTTTTTTTTCTTTCACGCCCGCGGATGCTGCGTATGTTCACTTTCTGCGCACGTAGTATGTGTGTACGGCCCAGTGTAACATAAAGTGGTGGTCAAATGTACCATGTGGAGTGCAGACAGACAGACGTTGATTCTCCTTTTGTTGTCTACTTTTTCCCCCTATAGATGATCTATTTATTGATTTTGGTCGGAAACCAAAATGGAACTGTCCACTGCCTGGACAGAATGAAGACGACTTGGCCACTGACACATTGACAAACACTCATTTAGCTCATTCCGTTGAAGGACTCGCAATTAAGTCAACAGCCGCTCCTGCATCCACTCTCTCAATTAAATGGAGAGTTCCCCCCATTCCCTGCCATGAGCCAGAAGACCGAATCTACTATGCTCAATTAGGACCTAGTGGTGGTGAAAATGGGTACTCTACTATCACAGGTAAAGTCCGTCACTTCTCATCATCTCATTACCATACATTTAGGGCTCCGCTAAAAGTGGCCCATGAGTTCCTTCAACCTGAATGATCCTATCTGTTGTTTGTAGGCCATCTATGCTAATTTCCTTTACATTGTACCGTAGCTTAAAAATGTATTAGAGTTGTAAATACTGGGAAAAGCCTGAAATCTGAACCAAATTTTGCTATATTTCAATCAAGGGTATGATTAAATTTTTAAATATAAGTATCCGAAAGCTCATTTACTGGAGGTAACATTGTTTTAATTGTAATTTTGAACAATTTGTTGCGTGCATTTTCTAAGATAGTCAAATATCAGATGGCTGAGTCTGTGACGGACCCAGCTTTTCTGTCCAATCTGATTGGGTGTTGAAAGTATGACAAGTATTATGACTGGACTCATAATTATTAGAAGATAAGAGACGAGTTGGAGCGTGTCATCGTCACAATAACAATCATGCTCTGATCGCCTTCATGGCGTTTCGAGCTAATCTAATTAATTATCTATCCTTTGCTGCCTCCAATATTGATTCGGTACTATGGACTCCCTGTTGTCTGTACATACAGTACAGCTAGTGTATAGGGAAACGGTTTAGTTGCATGTGTTGGCCCTGTCTCGAGAATTTTATGGGCTCCACACGATGCTTCAAACTATATATACATTCTAGTACTTTTATGTTGTGACTCTTGAGTGACAAGCCAGTCTCAAAAGTGCTGTGTTGTTAGATAAGATTATAATATCCCTTTCAACGGTCGTATCTAACAAAACTTTTTAGAGGCATTGGTTTCCAGGGTGTCATTACAATTCAGGGAAATTGCCAACAAGGAATTCCTAACTTTTTTTACCTTTTGTTACCCCCGTTTGTTTACACTTGTCAGCCATGCTTTATCTACATTTTTCAAATTAAGGATAGTGCCATTCGGAAAATTTCTTGTGACAATTTTAGTATTTTGTAAACAGTTACGAGTTATTATTGCAACCAAAATGGCTAATTTTACATAAAAGGCTTGAAATGAACAAGTATAGTAGAGTAGCGTGCAGAAGAAAAGGCTATATACTGAATACTGTAGTGCAAGTCAGTTTGGTTGAATTACCACGTTAAACTTTCAATGTTATTTATAGTGTTCACATTGCAAGAATTGAGAGTCCATTGGGAGCCATTTGTAGGAAAGAATGACCAGTTTGTTTTATATGCTCTTGCTCTCTCCAATATGGTCAGGAAACACGGCAGTCAAAAAGTTTAGAACCGCACAATTTTTCCACCACTTAAACTTTGCCTCCTTCTTTCATTACCAAGCCGAATAACACAATAAAAAAATCTGAAAATAAGGATAGAACAGACAAAAAAAGGCACCCAAAAAAGATTAGCTTCCAAATTAGAGCTTAACACATCCATTTAAGTTGGGAACACCTACAGAGTTTCATTATTTACACTGAAGACATGGTACCCAACCAAGGGGAACACTAACCTTCCCTTTGGCAACCAAATGTACAAGGAAAACTAATTTACAATGATAGGCAACTGCTCCTAAGCTCTGTATAGTAGTTAGTTAGTTAGTTAGTTAGTTAGTAAGCTAGAACATCCAATAGGTGATCATAAAACCATGATTTACTCATTTAAAAGAAGCCATTAAAATTACAGGTCGACTGAACCAAGTGCAACCAGACTACGTGTGGTACATCAATGGATTACTGCTCCCCGAAATTGATCTAGTGCGTCATAAAAATTACACTTTTGGTAAGCTCACCCATCTTAATGCTTGCAACCAGAGTACATTAGTCTTGGAGTATTTCTCATGCATTAAAAGATTTCATGTGGGCTCTCAACAACAAAAAACGTACCATCTTTTATCATCATCTTCGAAATGAGTGATGATGATGAAAAAGTCAACTCTCACAATGTCAAATCTACAGATGAGAGTCTTCTCCTTTTTTTGGGAACGACATAGGCGGAAACCATGGAACATTTCATTCTCTGAAAGAATCATGAGACTTTTATCTCTCTATATGGTGTGCACGTATATAATGTAGTGTTGGTAATGCAGCCTTTCACTTTTTTCCTCTAGTGGTTCAGGGTGGTGATAAGCCTCAAGTCCCTGCAGAATTTCATCCATTCTACATCACGGACGATCCGCATGGTGGCTATGGACTTAAAACTGAAGTCCAAAGACAGGTTAATTTTCTCCCTTTATGCAGTTTTTCAGAATACTTGGGTTAGTTAGTTCAATTGTATATTGATGACCTGAGCTATTTGTAATCACCAATTTAGTTAGTTAGTTAAGTTAGTAATAAGGTTGTGGTAGAGTTTAGCCCTATGCTTGCTATTGGGTATAGGTATAAGAGCTACGTGTACGTTGTTTACGTCTTGAGCTGTTAGAATTATTTGGACATTTGAATTCAGTGGAGACCGCAGCATTCTGTTTCCCTGATAAATAATTTCAGCGACAGGCGAATGTATAATAAATTCGTAACTTGTCTGCCTCCGCTTGAGTTTAGAGTGCATGTGAAAAGACTATTAACCTATGAATTGGTTGGCTGGTTTTAGGTACGTTTTCAAAAATGATAAATGATCTCATTCATTTTCTCCAATGCTTTCTCCATTATAATCACATTTACTTCTTTCTTTCACATTTTGAATCATTTAGTTAAACATTTTCGTCAATAAGTAGGATAGCCGGGCCCACTGACTTATAGCCAGATCACTATTATATAATTTGTTTATCACATTCTAGAAACTTGCCGTTCCTCAGAATATTTTTAAATGATTGAAAATTCCACAGGTTTAAAATTTTGCTCATAAGAGTGAGTCTGGCTATAAGCGAGTGGGCCCGGCTAGTCAACATAATTTGACCAACATCTCTGAAAATGACTAATTGCGTGATGAGTGATAATAATAATTAAGTGATGGGTTACTGTAGCGGTGCTATTACATATAAAAAGAAGAAACACTGAAAGAAGCCCTAGCAATAATACATGAAAATAAAAACATTTGTTCCCCTTTTTCCATACTTTCGCGTTTTTTGCTCAAAATAATTTAAAGAGCCCCTTGAAAATACTCGTACTTCAAATAAATTAGTGGGTGTACACCAACAGCCGTGTACTTTCGTTGATTTCTATGCGCATACTTCTGCCAGCCAATCAGATCAGTAGATAGAGATAAATAGTCTGCTCTGATAGGCTGGGACAAATATGCGTGCAAAAATGTACAAAAATACATGGTTGCTGGTACATACTCTATTGCTGCGATTACATTTTTAAAGCAGAGAATAAATTTTCACCGTTATGGAATTTAAAATAGACAGAAATCTCCTTTCAGGATGTAAATAATAATAACAGAACACTAATGATTGCAAGCAGGTGCGTCATCTAAGCAACTTTAAGTCCATAACATTTGAAAAATGCCTTGAAAATTTAAAATCTACGATTTAAACTTGAAAAATCAGACCAAAATGATAAATTTTTAAAGAATAACTCTGGCAACCAAAATCCTACATTTCCTAGAAATCAACAAATCCTTCGTGTCTCAAATTAAAATTAGCCATTTTTTAAATTTCGTTATCCCAGTAACCGGCAAAAAGTAATCACTGCCAATTAACTTTTGAATGTAACAGCTCTATTTTAATTATGAAATTCCGTGCAGACACACCCACACACACGGAATATTTAGCGTCGATTATGTTATGATTAAAAAAATTTAACCTCTGCATACTCTGATTATATACTTCAGCGGGAAAATTCTAATGATTTTAATTCTCATCTTTTGGTTTTTTTGGTGCGAAATTTTTGGTAATTTATTTTGATTTTTTATGTGGTTTATGTAATATGATGAGTAGTCAAAGGACTGAAATAACTAGCAATGCTTGTATCATTTAATTTTGAGTAAAATATCCCTCGCCTGGCTCGCATTACTCCAATGAAAAACTTACGAAGCAATAACTAACAAATTATTCAGCTCCTTCTGTTCTAACTTAAATAGCAAATTATTATTACTACCCTCGTTCATTGTCACCAATCACTTTAAAGCCATATTTTTCAAATACGTCTTACGCCATTTGCCACGGGCATGCTAATTGGAGCGTAAAAACGTACCGTGTGGGAAATAAACGAAGTACATGACTTTTGAAAAGGAAAATGAGAAACCAACTTCGTGTGTGAATTACAGAATGTGAATGTGTACGCCGGGGTTGGTATTGATGAACAAGGGAGAACGACGGCCACAGCCGTGGGGAAACTTTGTCGTTGGATGGAAAACGGGAATCAACTGCCCAGTGCATTCCATTCCTATGCTGCGTACCAAAGAAATCTATTCCTTGACTGTGAGAAAGGACATTCCGGTGAGAAAACAATAAATGCATTTACGCTACACTCTTTGTATGATTTTGATTGAAATCCTTCCTGATAGCTATAACTATTCAAAACGCTATAAGTAAACGACAAAAAGCTCAATTTCCGACCATAAAATCAGATTTCGTCATTCACATACTTTTAGGCGAATTTCATTCGGTACAATTCATTCATGTTTTCCATTGAAAATACGACAAAATTATTTCATTCAAAACAATGCGCTCATTAATTTGTATGTGCAACTTTCGCTTTAGCTCATGCATATTGTTCGTTTTTTTGCGCTTTGTAATATTCAGCAACTTTGGTTGCCCACTATAATATAAAAATGCTGCAATTTGGCTTGGTTAAGCATTATTTTCCTGTGCGTAGAGATTTGAATGCACTGAAAACGCTGTGTGAGAAGACACGTTGATTTGCAAATGTTCTGCATTTGCTTGCAAATATTTCCACGACAAGTACTTTAGGTTGTGTTGACAAACAACTCCCTGGTTGGGAACACAGCAGAGTTTGGCTACCAAACAGAAACAATAAGAGCGTTGTTCACCACAAACATTCAGTTTGTCTGGAAATGTGTTTCCATATGTATAATTTGGTTCCGATCTTTGCCATCATGAAATGCACTCAGACTTTGCAATGGTTCCGAGAGCTCCATCACTGTCAGAACCCATTCTTGTGCTTCCACATCACATGAATTTGCTAACGATGCGATTCTGTGCTCTTTCTTGTGAAACCGATACAAATGTCCCCGATTCCTCTGTAAAGCTGACACGGGGATTTTCTCTTCACAATTTATCTATTTCCAAAGTCCAGCAAGCACACAATGAGGCTGTAAAATGACAATACACAACTTGCAGACGCACAACCAATCCAGCCGTACTCAAATCTCTTTGATAATTTCTCAACTGATTCTATCTGGTTTTGTTGGTTAATACTAGTAACATTGCCCCAGGGATGTTGAGAGTTTGCAAACATGTACCCTAAGGATCTCATAAAGCAAGTTCCCATTCTATTTTAGAAATTTTATTCATTTATTCATCATATTTAATATTCTTTGAAAACGTGCGATCATAATATTGCAGACACTAGGGTTTCATAGAGGACGTTCGCCTTATGCTATTGCTTGCATTTCAAATGAACATGGGTGAATTAAAACTTGAAATTGTAAAAAATTTGATGGAAAATACGATTTGGTAATTTGAAAAAAATCTACAGCTACCATTCATTAGTTTTGCTGCTTGCAACAAAGTTTATTTTTGTTGGTAGACGCATTTTTGTGCATTCTTAACGTGAAAACTATATGATATAGCTTTGTCATTATCACACATAATTTTTCAAACCGTGCCATTAGTTCACCCTCATAAGAAATAATTGTGAATCTATACAGAAGACAAGGAGCAGCATCCACTATAGTTTCTTAAGCACACTACCATCTGTCTGTGTACGCACACTTTAGGATTTTAATAAAGCCAAGCACAAGTTTCAGTCAATTAATTCCACAACTTTGCTCTCTGCTGACATTCTCATGCATCTCTGTCATGATGAGAGAACATGAACTCTCTGTGTGCGTCACCCAAAACTCAAGTGTTCTTTTTTATCGAAAAACACAAAATGGAGCTCCAAAAGTGTTTACATACCAACTAACTAGTCATTTCTATTTATTTTTCAGGAATCCTACAGTTCATACCTGATGAAAACACTCCAGACACCCTGTACTACCAAGTGAGTAGAAAAAATGGAAAAAGTTTTCCCACCATTTGTCATTGAAGACAAACTTAACTATCTATCCAGAATAACTATTGTTTTGCATTCATAGTGTCATAAATCTTTCGAATGAGATAATTAATAGTTATCCAAATAGTTTCTTCTAGCTACCCTGGATATTTTTGGCAGCCTTTCGCAAACCCAAATGTTCAGTTAGCCATTTTGATATACTTTGAACGTTTCACAAACACTGCTCTCCTTTTCAGTCTTACTCATCTCGGAACTTGGGTTGGAAAATCAACATTGTTGATGAATGTGACAGCTTGAAAGTAGAGGAATCAAAGAATGTGGCTCAGGTAGTAGCACCAGACGCTCCAGACACGGAGAAATCTCAAACACTACTTGTTCAAGATGAAATGGCAGCGGGGACAATGCAGAGCTCACCCGTGGTAGCCCTTGTCCTCCCACAGGCCACAATGCCTCAGCAAGATCAACAGTTCCTCAATGTGTACGTTCCCTTGTACTCAAGTAATTATTAGCTAGCAAAATTTTTCCGTGTCATTTGATCCCAATCCTAGTTATAGTCCACCAAATAAGATGTGTCAGTGTAGAAGGAAGGAGCCCTTCACAAATGGTAGCTGCATTGCAATTTGTGATGCCACCGCATGACCCACACCACACATGATTCCAATGCAAACGAGTTTTCAAAACTATGTATGCAGATACATAGCTATATTGGTTGGTGAAAAAAGGTTGATATCATCAGCACCTTCTTAAAATGTACACTTTGTAAAACGAAAGATGCAGTACTTTTTCCAATAAATGCAATTGTTTACTTTATGTCTGGCGAACTCTGTGCTTATTCCTAAATACTGTGCATTGCCTAAATATTTATACATAAGGGAAATTATAGAAGAATCTCTATGCAGTTGACCACACTAACTAATGGTAATATTTAGATGTATACTTGATTGCATGTAGAGAACCAGCCATAAGTGGAGGGAAAACAGCCTACCTGATAGATGGGAAAAGCTCAGTTCTTCCACTTGACAGCACACGATTGATCCTGAATAGAAAACAAGTTAGTTAATTTCTTACTTCTTGTGGAGTGCATCCATTTTACATCAAGTTCCTTCCAAGATCGATCACATACCGCCTTGCTTTCTCATCTTGCATCCCGCAACTGAACTGCTGGCTTACCTTGTACACATTATAAAGGTATTCACGAGAGCCTCCGGGAAGGCGGCATGACTGTGTGTAACTAACTATATAAGCTTTTGGGTTGTTTTGAGAAATTTTTGCAGATCTACTGTCACACCGCTGTGTACCAAGGCTCTCGTGAACATCCCTTTGGTGTAGTTAATTATAGTGAATCATAGTTTGAAAAAATAGTTGTCTACTAAACAGACTATGTTTTTTTGCAGGAAACGCCAATAATGCAAGCACATAACATTCAGCATTCTAATGGGGGTCTCACATTTGTATCTTTACCACAACCTGAGCATTTTCCTCGTAGTCGACTCGTTCAAGTAAATATGGACTCATTGATGAACACCGGTGGAGCTGGGATCAGTCATTACCGGACACCGTACTTTCCTTTGCAAGAGGAGGAATTATTGATGCGCCGCAGTGGAGTACAAATGGCCAGTTTGGGTGCTGGTGAAAGAGTTTTCATTGAAGCCACACCTGGGTTCTACAGAGGCGCTGCTCCCAGTTTCCACCGTCCAGCCAATCCACCCCCAAATATGTTGACTTACGAGGAAGGTCCATCGCCCTCAGTTTTCTATAGTCGAAGTGGTGTCCCAGGCGCCAACAATTTTGGATCTCGACTTCCACCAAGTAGACCAACTGGTCTTCGGCCAGAGTCGAATATGTTTTTGAAACAGCAGAAGATGACAAATGTGAAGAATAATG
>Ga0210040_10001967_pt1 | contig 29865 bp, 29 predicted proteins | sample CryGeyCG12114_NA_FD_185462 | JGI IMG/M metagenome (GOLD analysis project Ga0210040, IMG submission 185462) | Groundwater microbial communities from aquifer - Crystal Geyser CG19_WC_8/21/14_NA (SPAdes) (version 2) | ecosystem: Environmental > Aquatic > Deep subsurface > Groundwater | place: USA...
GCAGTTCCGCGTGTGGGGGCTGGACAGCCGCCGCCTTTGCGATGCCGAGCGCACTCAGACCCTCGGCCAGATGATCGACACAGCCTACCGCCACTGGTGGACCGATGGTGAAGCCATGGCCTACATCGAGATGCGCGACCGGGGCAGCGCCTACCAGACTTGCGTGCGCCTGATCGACCCCGACCGGCTCGGCAACCCGATCGGCAAGCAAGACGAAGAGAAGCTGGCGAACGGCAACCAGATCATAGGCGGCGTCGAGATCGACCCTTCCGGTGCTCCGGTCGCCTATCACGTCCGGAAGAACCATCCCGACGCGCGTGAAGCGCTGTCGGTAGACGACACCGTGCGGATCCCGCGGGAAGACGCGGACGCGCGGCCCCGGCTGATCCACGCCTTCCGGCGCAAGCGAGCGCAGCAGCGGCGCGGCGTATCGCGGCTGGTAGCCTCAATGCGGACGATCAAGACGCTGCAGCGCTACGATGAAGCGGAGCTCGAGCTCGCTATCCTGCGCGCCCTGCGCGCGCCGTACCTGCGGACGAAGCTGGGCACCGACGAAGCGCGCGACCTGGTTTCCGAGGCGCCGGACGCGCACGGCTATCGCGCGGGCTATGCCGAGGATTGGCTGGCCTTCCGCGAAGAGAACCCTCTGATGATCGAGGGCGTCGGCTTCACGACGCTGCTGCCGGAAGAGGAGATCGGGTTTGCCGAGGCGAATGGGCCACCGGCGCATTACGCGGACTTCCGGCAACAGGGCCTGCGGTCGATCGCAACTGACTTCGGGCTATCCGAACAACAACTGATTGGAAATTGGGACGAGATCAACTTCTCGTCCGCCCGCACGCTGCTGAATGAAATCTGGCGCGGGCTGCTCGACGACCGCTGGCAGTTCACGCAGATGTTCTGCACCCCAATCTACTCAGCCTGGCTGCAGGAAGCGGTGGCGATTGGCAAAGTGAAGCTGCCCGGCGGGCCGGCGGCCTTCTTTCGCTACCGCGCCGAGCTCACCATGGCTCAATGGCTCGGGCCCGGCCGCGGGGTCATCGACCCGAAGAAGGAAAGCGACGGCAACGACGGCGATCTTTCCGCGCGGCGCAGCAGCCTGACCGTCCAAATGAACGAGCGTGGGCTCGATGTGCGCGACACCTTCATGGACCTCGCTCGCGAGGCCGAAATGAGGGCGGAGTTCGGGCTCAAGGATCTGCCCAAGGAGGAAGCAGCGATCGTCGGTGACGGCGAGGAAGAGGGCGACGATGAATAAGCCAGAGATCACCATCGAAACGCTGCATCGGCTGCTCGACTACAATCCGCTATCCGGCGCTCTGACTTGGAAGCCCAGGGACGAAAGCATGTTTAAGGGGTCGCAGCAGGCTCCCGAACACAGCTGCAAGATCTGGAACTCAAGGCACGCCGGCGAATCGGCACTCACCGCTCTGAACGGCGACGGCTATCTGCACGGTGCAGTGCTCGGGATCACGTTGTCGGCCCACACCGTATGCTGGGCACTACATCACGGTGAACGGCCATTGCACGGCATTGACCATGAAAACGGAAACCGTGCGGACAATCGGGCTCTCAATCTTCGGGACGTTCCTGGGGCGGTCAACTCCAAGAACCAGCGCCGCAACAGGCGCAATACCAGTGGGGTGACGGGCGTTCATCTGCACCGCCGTACCGGCAAGTGGGTCGCGTCGATAAAGGCTGAGGGCAAGGTCAAGAACCTTGGGTACTTCGCCACGATAGAAGCCGCTGCAGATGTGCGGAGGCAGGCAAGTGAATGCTACGGCTATCACCAGAACCACGGCAGGGTGGCGGCATGAGCAGCTTCCCGCTTTGGGCCGAGCGCCTTTACAACCGCCCGATCGCGCTCGACCGCTTTAAGAACGAGACGCTGTGCAAGTTCGCCGACCAGCGCATATTTGGTGCCAAGCCTGATAAAATCGACGCCCAGACGCTGGCTGAGATCGAGCTTGGTGCCCGGGCGCGCGAGGCGGTGTTCTATGGCGACAGCGGGGACCGCAAGCCGTTCCGGCACCGCAACGGTATCGCGATGATCCCGGTTGAAGGCACGCTGGTTCACAAGGGCGGGTTTATGAGCGCCGAGAGCGGGCTCACCAGCTACGACTCGATCCTTACCACGATGAGGGTTGCATCCGCAGACGGCGACATCTCGGGGATATTCATGCCCTACAAGAGCGGGGGCGGCGAGGTCGCTGGCATGTTCGCGGCTGCCGAGGAGATGGCCACGATGAGCCAGGCGGAAGGTGGCAAGCCCATCTACGCCTACCTCGATGACCAGGCTGCCAGTGCGGCTTACGTGCTCGCATCGTCCGCGGACAAGATATTCGGGCGCCGCGAGGTGATCGGCGGCTCGCTCGCTGCGCTTATTAATGTCGTAGACAAGTCCAAGGCGATGGAGCGCATGGGCCTGAAGCCTATCGTGGTGCGCGCCAGCTGGGCCGACCGGAAAGCCCGCGGCGGCATGGGCGAAGAGATCGACGAGGAGCTCATCGGCAAGCTCGAGGGCTTTGTCGAAGAGGCCAGCGAGATGCTGGTCGAGTTCGTCTCAGCCATGCGACCGATCAAGCCGCAGGCCATCCGCGATCTGCGCGGAGAGGTGTTCTCCGGCGAGGATCTGGTCAAGCTCGGCCTCATGGACGCCGTCGCCAGCGAGGACGAGGTCTGGGCCAAGCTCGAACGAGCGGCAGCCCGCGCCTGAAGGGCGCACATACAAGAGGAACCCGACATGCCGAAGAGTGCGCGCCTTGAGGCGTTCCGAGCCCGCGCGTCCGAAGAGGACACCGTAACCGAATTGGCCGCCACCGGCGGCGATGACGCAGCCACCCACACTCCCGACGCCGACGCATCGGGCGGAACCGAAGAGGACGACAGCATGACCGACCAAGAAATCCAGGCGGCTGTAGCCGCCGCGCGCGAGGAGGGCCGCAAGGAAGCCGCCGATCGCTTCAACAAGGTGTTGGGCCACGAGAATGCCAAGGGCCGCGAGGCGCACGCCACGCGCCTGCTCGGCCGCAGCATGAGCGCCGAGGAGATCATCGACGAGCTCGCCCATCAGCCGCTGCCGCATGCGCCCAAGGCCCTGTCCGAGGACGAGCAGCGCAAGATCGCCGAGGAAGCGGGTCGGAAGGAAATGCAGGCCGCCATGAACGGCGGCAACGCGGATATCGGGGCCGGCGCGAACGCGACCGACAAGCCCACCGCTGCAGTGGCGGATGATGTCTGGGCCCAGGCCGACACCATCAACAACGCCTTCAAGCCCGCGCCCGCGAAGGGCTGAACCGCAACCGCAAGCCTGACCGGCCCACCACGGAGTAATGCCGATGCCGACCGTCTCTTTCAACACCAAGCGCTCCGGGTGCTACCTGGGCGAGAGCGCGCCGCCGAACATCATCAATCGCGAAATCATGATCGCCAGCGGGCAGGGCGTTCTCGTGCCCGGCACCGTGATCGCCGAAGTCACCGCGACGCCCGGCACCTACAAGGTGCACGATCCGGCCGCGACCGACGGCAGCCAACTGCCGGCCAACGCCGCCATTCTCTTCCACGCCGTGGACGCGACCAGCGCCGCGGTGAAGACGGTTGCCACCTACAGCGGCCCGGCGACCATCTTCGGCAACGAGCTCACCTACAAGACGGGCATGTCCGGCGCAGCGCAGATCGCTGTGCGCGAGGCGCTTCGCGCCAAAGGCATGGCCGTCCTCCCGCAGCACGTCGGCGAATAAGCCGAGCCATTCCTCGAAGGGATAGACACAATGCCCATCACCATGGCCGTCTTCAACGGCGACGCCTTCACCGAAGCCGCGATGATCCGCGCGATCTCCAAGCGGCCATACGTTCCGATGATGCTGGACCAGGTCATCCAGTTTGAGCCGACGCCGGTGAATACCGACAGTGTTGTGCTCGGCATGTCGAGCAGCACCATCTCCCTCATCCGCGCCACCCTGCGCGGCGCGCCGATCGAAGTGGGCGGCATCGATACCGAGAATATGCGGACCTTCCGCATTCCTCGCATCGCCAAGGGTCGCAAGCTCTACGCGCACGAGCTCGCCAATCTGGCGCCCATGGAGGGGATGAGCGTTGACGCGACCGTCGCGGCGCGTGTCGCACGGCTGCAGGAGAAGAACGTCGAGGATCTCGAGCTCACGGAGGAGTTCCACCGCCTGGGTGCGCTGAGCGGCATCGTGCTCGACACCGATGGTTCGCAGTTGGCCAACTACTACACCGAGTTCGGCATCACGCAGCCTGCGGACATCGACCTCACGCTCGACAATGCAAACATGACGATCGGCGAACTCGTCGAGAAGATCGGAACGCAGGTCGTCATGCCGATTGCCCGTGCGTCGGGCAACGGGAACAACCCGCGCTTCCGCATCCGCGCTCTTTGCGGTGACGGTTTCTGGTTCAGGCTGATCGGTCACCCTGCCGTCGCCGCGACCTACCAGAACTATGCAGCGGCAGCCACGCTGCGCGGCGAGCGGCTCTGGACGAGCTACGAACTCGGCGGGGTCGAGTGGTTCCACTACCGCGGCACCGACGATGGCTCGACCATTGCCATCCCCAGCAACAAGGCGAAGGTCTTCCCCGTCGGCGTGCCGGGCATGTTCCAGCACATCATCGGGCCGAACAACGAGAGTCTGGTGACGATGAACCAGGACGGCCGGCGCTACTACGCCGACCTCGTCCGCGAAGTCGGGCGCGAGCTCCCGCGCTGGGTGCAGCCGGAGATCTACGCCTACCCGTTGTTCTTCAACGGCCGCCCCGACCTCGTGCTGACCGTCACCATCTGATCCGTCCACCTGACATTCCCACGGAGACCAATACGATGGTCAAGACAGTAGAGCGGATCGCCGCGGAAACGCGCACCGTCCACTACGGCACGAGCATGATCGTGCTGAACAAGGGCAGGCGGGTGACGGTCGACGAAGCCGATGTTCCCTTCCTCGAGCGGGACAAGCTCATCACCGACACCAAGCTCGAGGGGCTGGACGGTGATGGCGACGGCAAGGCCGGCGGCAGTCTGCCGCGGCAGGACGGCCAGGTTGTCGGCACCACGGAGCCTGTCGTGCAGCCGGTGGCCGAGGCCCTCGAGTCCGCCGGTCCCACCGGCGGCTCGCCGGTCACCATCACGGTGGGCGACAAGGACCTCCCGGTTCCTTCGGGCTACGAGGTCGAGCCGAATGCCGGGGGCTGGTACACCATCACCGGGCCCGAAGGCTTCGAGCCGGTGAAAGCCCACGGGGCGGCCAAGCTCGAGGAAGCACTGACCGGACTGCCGGCGATCCCGGTTGCTGATGGCGTCACCGACGACGGGGCTCCGGCTGCCTGACATGCCGCTCCCCAGCATCGAGAGCCTCCTCTCCGGTCTCGACCGGACGTGCATGGACGCGCTCGGGGACAGCATCCAATACAGTGCAGCTGGCGCCGCGTACGCGACCGTGCGCGGCTATGTTGACCACCGAGAGGCAGGGCGCGCCTTCGACAATGCGACAGCCATGGTGCAGGACATCATCGTGGTCGTCCTCCGCGCCGATGTTCCGGTGAAGCCTGGCGGAGCGGCGCGAGTGGCGCTGCCGCAGTTCGCCGACCGGACCTTTCAGCCCGTGAATGCACGCACCGACGAGAGCGGCACGCATTGGGAGTTCGAGGTCCGAGAAGTAGCTGGTGGCTGACACCTGTTGGGACAAGGTCGAGGACGCGGTCAAAGCCGTCCTCGACCCGCTCACCACGCCCGGCGCGCCGCTCGAAGGCTGGACCGTGCTGGGCCAGCAATCCACTGACGTCGCCCTTGATGTCGAGGGCCCCTCGGTCAGCATCTGGACCGTGGCGATCGCGATGGATCAGTCGCAGGAGCAGGGCCAGAGCATCCACACGCAGACGGTTGAGGTAGAGTTCGTCAGCGGCCACGCGCCGGCCGGGACGCTCGGACGCAAGAACAAGGCCGCGATGGCGCACGCGCACGCCGCGATCGCCGCCGACCGCAGCTTCGGCGGCATGCTGCAGGACATTCAGGAAATCGACGCCGCTCCTGCCCGCATCGAGGGCAAGGACACCAACGGCACTTCGCTCCAATACCAGGTCGAGTTCTTCACCCCCCGCGACGACTGGTTCACCATCGTCGGCCAGGGCGCGGTCCCCTTCTACTGATCCCTCCGAAAGGACCATCCGACATGCCCGATACTGTGTTCCCACCGCTCCCGTCGGGGAGCGTGGACTTCGGCCAGCTGCATGAAGCGGCGATGAAGGGCGAGGTCACTCAGGCCGACGTCGACAAGGCCACCACGCGCCCGCAGCCGCGCGAGGCGGAGCGCGTCGCCACCATCCCGACGCCCGACTTCCGGTACGAGGCCAAGGCCGGCGGCTGGCACGAGATCACCGGGCCTGGTCTCAACGAGCCGTTCCGCACGCAGGACCGCGCCAAGGCCGCGAAGAAGTGGGACGAGGTCACCGGCGAAGCGCTGCCCGAGTTCACCGCGCTCGCTGACGTGCCGCCGCCCTCTGGCGACGACGCCTGATCACCGCCTGACACGAGGAACCGTTCATGGCCCAGAAGTCCACCGAAACCGCACTGGCGCTGAAGATCCAGGCCACGCCCGGCATCTTCGACACCCCCACGCTCCCCGCCGACTTCCTGCGCGTCGCCAACCTGCGACCGCAGATTTCCAGCGTCACCATCGACAACCCGGAATACACCGGCTCGGTGGCGCGCAACGCGCCCGACGTCACCGGCAAGACGTTCACCATGGCGTTCAACATTCTCATGCGCCCGCCGGGCGGTTCGGGCGTGCCCGGGGCCAACGAATACCTGCCCGGCCGCGTGCTCCAGGCGTGCAAGTTCACCGAGATCCGCAACACCGTGGCCATTCCGGAGGCGCCCGAAGCCGTGGGCGCCGGCAGTACGACGACCAAGGCGGTGCTCGGTGCGAGCGCGAGCGCGGTGGCCCAGACCTACAAGGGCTTCCCCTTGTGGCTATCCGACAACGGCACGGGCCTGAAGCGCCAAACGACCGTCATCGTCGACTACGATGCAAACAAGGGCGCCTCGCTTGCCGAGACGCTCGGTGCGCCGCCGGCGGCCGACTATCAGATCCTGCCATTCCTCGGCTATTACCGATCGGTCGATGCCAGCGATCCGCCGATGCTGTCGATGCAGGTGTGGTATGGCGGCAACCGCTACGACCTCGTGGACGTGCAGGTCACCGGCCTACGCATCCCGGTCAACACGTCGACGAAGACGCAGGGCTCGTATCCCGCTTGGGAGGTGACGGTCTCCGCCACCATTCATGCATCGGCCGCGGAAGCATCGCCGGCTGTGACTCCCGGCGGCACCACCCCGACGTTCAAGGACGGCGACCAGTGGCTGGCCGGCAAGGCGGTGGGCGGTGCCAGCTTCACCATCGACATGGGCATCCAGTCCGAGGACCCACCCAATCCCAATCAGCCCGACGGCAGCGATCCGTCTGAGATCGTCTCGTCGACCGCACGCATGAGCATGCAGCGGCAGTTCTACAGCAAGGACGTGTTCGACACGCTCGGCATGGCCGATGCGCAGCAGCAGCATCCGTTCTGGGCCCAGTGGGGCTACGGCTCCGGCACCATAATCGGGGTCGTTGTTCCCCAGGCTCGCTTCGACTTCCCGAACCCCGACCTGGGCGGCGCGCTCGTGAACGAGACCGGCGACCTGATGATCGACGCATTCGACAGGTCCGTCGGCATCTACTTCCCGTACTGATCCACCCTCTCACCTGAAAGGAAGCCTATGCCCCAGGCTGACATTCCGGTGGAGGCGAGCGACGAGCTCGTCTTCACTCCACCCTCGCTTGCCCGGATCGAAGGCGCGCCGAGTTTCACGCTCCGCGCCTTCACCCACCGTGACCATCGGCACCATCGCCGCCTCATGCGCGAGGCCGGCCTCGTTCGTCACACTGACGAGGATATCCGCGCCGTCACCCGCGCCGAGCTCGAGCGCCTGTGGTCGGCCGACGACTACGCTGCGGGCATCGCCCGCCTCGATGTCTACTGGACTGCGCTCGACGATTGGAACCTCGCGCGCAAGGATGAGCCCGAGCTTACCTTTGACTACGATTCGGACGAGCTTGCCGCCATCGACGGCCTCTCGGACAACCTCTTTCGTGCGTCCGAGACGTTGCGTAGGATGGTCGCCGACAATGCCGATGCGGGCGACCTAAGCCCCGTTCTGCTCGTCGCGGCCGTGGTGAAGGATTTTGCTGGGCTTGCCGCCAAGCGCCAGATCGAGGGCGGCTACCTCACCCTCGAGTGCGCCTACAAGGTGCGCGATGCGCTAGCCAAGTTCGAGAATGAGCGCGAGCTGACAACCGGTGCGGCCTGGCTGGACCTGATGGTCGCCTGCGTGCGCCGTATGAACCTCGACGCGGACACGGCAAAAAACTCCGGATCGCCGTCGCCCTCCGAGCCCGACCAGCAGAGTTCGAGCAAGGAACAGGACCCTGGGCAATCCCCGGCGGCGACGGCGAAGCGTTCGAGGTCGACCGTGACGAGCTCCGCGGCGTAACCGATGAGCACTTCTCGCTGGTCCGGCTCCATTCGCAATGCGATCGGGGCATGGCCGGCTTCGTCTATCCCGACGGGCGCGCGGTGCTCGACCAACCCCTTGTGCTGCTCGATGCCTTTTCGGTCATCGCTGATGCGAAGGGGCGGGTGAGGCGGCGGGGTGAGGATTGACATAGTGGTCGGTCGGCGCATTCTGGAGCTATGAGGACCATCGCAATCGTCTGCCTGTTGCTTCTCGCCAGCTGCAAGTCCGCAGGTGAAGAAGCGGCCAAGCGTTACGAGATCGTTGAGAAGTCCGGCGGTTCTCCGCAGGAACTATGCGATGCCGGGGAGGAAGTGGCTGCAGCGTATTTGGAAGAGCAGAATCGGACTGAGTATCAGTGGTGGCGGGTAAAGGCAGGCCTCAACTGCAATCAGGTACTGCTCAACTCTCTGGATTGAGCGCTTGTTCGACAAGCCTACGGATAGCTTCCGGGCGAGAGGGATTGTCGGCCTGGGCAGCAATCCACAGGTCGATTCGCGCTAGCTGATCGGGCGGGACGCGAACGGCTAATTGTGTCGCGTTGACGGGAGGCCGACCCCTTCCCCTCCTTTTTATCGTATCAGATATTGACTGGCCCACGATTTGCTCGTATCAGAAAAGCAGGCCGGTGGGAAGCAGCAACTTCCACACCGGCCCTAACCGATAACCGTTCCAGGAGAACGATCATGGCTGACGAAGCCTATATCACGATGTCCAGCGCCGTCATAACGCAGGCCCTTGCGACGCTGGGTTCCGATCCCGTTTGGGACCGGAACCTGATGCGCTTCTTGGCTTGCGAGGCTTTGGCGCGAGCTGACGACCAGTTCGGCGACTATAGCAAAGCCACGGAAGCTGACTTCGCCGGGCGTCACGCACTACAGGCCGCGTTCGGCAAGGGCTACCAAACGGACGAGTATGGCGCAGAGGTTGACAAGTTGCTCGGAAAGCAAATGGCGGCAGCCGACGAGCGGCGTACACGTAAATACCTCATGCCCTATTGGGATGCCGCAAGAGCGTTGGCGAGGACTCCGGCGCCCTCGCTTCCTGCTGCTCTGTTCAAGGTCACTCTCTCGCTGACGGAAGACTTCGCGGGCGACAATGAGTTGTCCGAGCCAATTATGGAAATCGTGTCTGCGGACTTCGCGCGCCTCCAGCAAGGAGCGGCATAATGGCGGCGACACAGAAGATCGAACTGCCGGCGCTGCGGATCGAGACGGTTCTCATACCGATCGTCGGCGACAGCCCGCTCATCTGCCATGCCTTCTCCAAGAAGGCGCAGGAAATGATGTTGGCGAAACAGACCAAGCGGGCCAGTGCGGGCCGCGAGGCGAAAGACCCGTGGCAGGACTTTTGCGAGAGCCTCTACTGGCTTGACGGAATGCCCGCCAAACCGACGGAGGAGCAGGTCGAGAACGGGCGGTTTGGCTTTCCGGCGATCGGCTTCAAGTCGGCAGCGGTTACAGCCTGCACGTCCATCTCCTCGATTACGAAGGTGGCGGCTCGGCAGGCCTTCCACATCGACCAGGAGTTCGTGGAGATCAAAGGCGTGCCGGCAATGCGGCAGGACATGGCGCGAGTTGGTCAGGGCACCGCAGACATCAGGTTCCGGGGGGAGTTTGATCCTTGGTCGGCCGTGCTGCCGGTCAAGTTCAATGCCGGGCTGCTATCGGCGGAGCAGGTGGTGAACCTGTTCCAGACTGCAGGCTTCGCGGTGGGTATTGGCGACTGGCGACCAGAGCGCGACGGCCAGTTCGGGCGCTTTCATGTCGAAGGGGAGCGCGGGTAATGGCCATCTATTGCTGGAAGCCTGGCTCACATCACAAGGTGGCGCCGCAGCTGGCAGGCGCCGAAATGGAGCGCATCCGGGTCCGCCAGAACGGGCGCCTAGAAGCCGCCGACTTGGTGCGCGAGAGCCGGTCTCCCGATGCGCCGCTGCATCCGGAGTTCGAGTGGGATGATCAGCATGCCGCTGAGGCATACCGACTGTCTCAGGCATCGGCGATGATCCGCCACATCACCGTTCAGATGGCGAAGCGGGACGGTGGGGAAGCGCCGATCAGGGCTTTCGTATCTGTTGTTCGCGATGAGGATCGATCGTACACTTCGACCGCTCATGCACTGAGCGACGCCGAGCTTCGCCAGCAGGTGCTCGATCAGGCATGGCGCGAATTGGAGGCGTGGCGGCAACGCCATGCAGAGCTGACCGAGATGGCGGAAATTTTCGCCGTAATCGATCAGGCTCGGGCCGCCTAAAAGGGTCCGAAACGAGGCAGGCATGGCTAGGCGCGGCAAGGTAAGGCGTGGCTTGGTGAGGCACGGCAGGCGAGGCATGGCGTGGCCGGGCTAGGTGAGGCCGGTCCAGGCGTGGCACTGCAAGGCAGCCAACCCGAAGGGGCGTCGGAAACGGCGCCCCTTCTTCATTGCAGCGAAGGAGTATCAGGATGGATGATGCCAAGCGGATCGACGCATTAGAGGTGGCCGTCGCGGGTCTCAGAGAGCAGCTATGGCACCTTGAAGGGCTTGTTTCGCCGCCGCCTTCGCAAGCTCTTTCAGCTGGCTCTCAGGCTGATCCCCTGGGGTCTCAATCGGCACCATGATGTTGACGTGCGCGTTGTTGCTTGGATCGCGCAGGGAGATCGAAGCCGTGCCTCGCAGCAAGTCAACCGAGAGGGTCTGAATTTCTAATGCCATTGCAGCCCTCATGATTCGATTTGAGACAACCTGACGGCAAAACCGCCGCGATGCCAGCAATAGAACCAACGGGCGCCTTCTGGCGCCCTTTTCATTGGAGAGTAGTGATCGTGAGCCAACGGCGAGGCCATGCCTCGAACTGACGTGACGGTGTTCGCCGACAGATACATCGGCCGATACCGCCAACACCAAGCGCTGGTCCGGCTCCGCGTGGAAGCCGCTGCGCTCATCGCAACGGATCAGGTGAGCCGCCAGGCACAAGAGGGCATTCGTGCGGCGATGCGTGGCGCTAACCTGGGTCGGCTGGGTCAAGCCATTGGCCAGACCTCTGACATGCAGAAGGGTCGTGTGCATCGGCAGGGCAATGAATGGTCGGCTTCCGGCACGCTGTTCATCCGCTCGCGCTCGGAGCGCACGCTTGGGGCGATCGAGGCATACACGATGGGCGCCAGCATCAAGCCGGTGCGCGGCCGCTGGCTGTGGAGAGCCACCGACGAGATCCCGCGCGTGGCCGGCGCTGGCAGCAAGCGCGAGCGCGTCACGCCGGCCAATTGGTCCAAGTTCGGGCTGGACACCAAGATCGGCCCCCTAGTGCAGATCCGCAGCATCAACGGCTATCCGCTGCTTGTAGTGCGGGGCGGCAGCGTCAACGCCGCGGGCGCACCACGCAAGGCCCGCGCTCTCACGAAGACCGGCCGGGCCCGGAAGAGCCAGCGCGAGAAGGCGTTCATCGTCGCCTTCGTGGCAATCCCGAATACAGCGCGCGCCGCGCGTGTGAATATCCGCGAGATCGTGGAGCGCGAACGCCAGCACCTTCCCGCGCTGCTTCAGCGCGCACTCGAAACGACGGCTCGCTGACGATGGCCGGCGCGGATTTTCCCATTTTCATTCAGGCGCGGTATCGCACGGATGGGCAGGCCGAGACGCAGTTCCTGGCAGATGCCGATCGCGTGATTTCCGGCGCGCGGCGCAAGTTCGCCGACTTCGCCGACGAAACGCAGCGGACCATCAACCGCGCCATATCGATGCCTCGCAACGAGGTCGGCAGCCTCAACCTGGGCGTCGACCAGCTGCGCGAGGCGGCGAGGGCGCAGGACGCGCGGGCCATCGCGGCACGCGAAGTTGCCAATGCTACGTTGGCAGCGGCCAAGGCGGACAACCTCTGGACGCAGGAGGTCAGGGAGGCGATCAGCGCCGCGCGGTCATACGCGACGCAGCAGGAGAACATGTCGGCCTCGATGTTTGGTCAAGTGCGGGCGGCAGAGGCGGTGCAGCGCGAGCTTAATAAGACGGTATCCGCGACCAACATGGTCGTGCCCGCGAGCCGCGCAGGCGCAAGCTCCATCGGCACGATGCGGGGCGCTTACGTCATGCTCGGCCAGCAGATGCAGGACTCAGTCGTGCAGCTCCAGGCCGGCACTTCGGCGATGACCGTGCTCGTGCAGCAGGCTCCGCAAGCCGCGTATGCGCTGACGGGGCTTGCGGGCAGCGCGAACAAGACGGCGGCCGCCATCGGTGGCGCAGCGGCCTTCCTGTCGGGGCCCTGGGGCGCCGCAGTTCTCGCAGCTACAGCCTTGGCCGGCCCGCTCATCTATCGCCTCATCGAGAGCAGTGATGCCTTCAAGGGTCAGGGCGACGCCGTGCGCGACGCGGTCGAGAAGCTGCAAGATGATGCGCGGCAGACGCAGGTAACGGAAGCTGCCAAGCGCGCTTTCGGGGCGACAATTGAGGGCGTCACTGCTGCTCTTCAAGCGAACCAGAAGTCACTCGACGATCTCAACGACTCTGGCAAAACTGCAGCGCGGATTTCGCTTGAGATTGCTCTAGCGAAAAGGGCGGAAGCCGAGGCCACTCGAGCGGCAACTCAAGCGACGTTGGATGAAGCGCAGGCGCTCTTTGAATACCAACGTCAGCGCGCTGCGGGTTCCGGACAGTCCAGCGACATTGCCGCACTTGGTCTGTCTGATCGGTATCAAGCGATTGAGCGTGCTCGCCGAGCGCTGGCTGAAACAGATGCCGCTCTAGCTCAGGCCGATCGCCAGATAGCCGACGCTCTCTCCCGCCGCCAAGTTGAACTCGGCCAACGCAGCCCCGAAGACCTGATCAATCAGCGCTACGATTTGATGATTGAGAAGGCGCGAGAGGCGGCGGTCGAGAGCGGAAACCTGGGGCGCGCGCTGCGCGAAGAGGTCAAGGCGATCGAAGCCCTGCGGGACGCCGAGATCAAGAGGAACCAGCAGAGCAGCCGCAGCACTCGCGATCCCGGCCAACTCACCGAGTTCGTCCCAGCTGTGTCCGGAGGGCGCATCAGCGGCCAGTACGGCGAGCAGCGCACCGGCCGCCGCCATGCGGGCATTGACATCGCGGTGCCCGTTGGCACGCCAGTCCGCGCCCCGGCCGGCGGCGTCGTCGTCGAATCCGGCACGATGGGCGGATATGGCAACGTCATCTTCATTGACCACGGCGGCGGCACCATCACCCGCCTTGCTCACCTCAGTCAGCTTGGCGTGGCCAAGGGCACGCAGGTTGCTCAAGGCGAGGTTATCGGTCTGTCCGGAGGTGCGCGCGGCGCACCCGGCGCTGGCAACAGCCGCGGCCCACATCTGCACCAGGAAACGCTGGTCAATGGCCGGCATGTCGATCCTCGCGGCGGACGTTTCCGTACCGACGACCTAGCCGTCGCGCGCGAAGCGGAGCGGGCCGCACAAGCCCAAGCTCGCGCCGACGAGCAGCGCGCCCGCGCTATGCAGGAACTCGCCGACTTCGGCGCCCGCGCCGACGAGCAGGTGCTGCGCCTCAACGAAAAGTTCGACGAGCAACCCCGCCTGGTCGACCAGGCCGCGCGCGCCACCCGCGAACTCGACGCGATCATCGCCGAGCTCGGCGAGCGCAAGCCGATCGGTTGGGAGCAGACCGCAGCCGATGCTCGTGATGCGCAGGCGGTGATCCAGGAGGCGCTGGTGCGGCCGTTCCAGGAACTTGAGGAGGACTCGGCGCGGCGGCTGGAGATCGATCGCCTCATCACCGCCAATCGGGGCGACGAGGCCGAGGCTCTGCAGATCATCTGGAACCTCGAAAGCAGCCTTGGTCCGATCGGCGAGAAGCGCAAGGCCGACATTCTCGACATGGTCCGGCTCGAGCAGGAGGTCACCGAGGAACTCGAGCGGCAGCGGGACAGGCAGGACGCCTTCCTGGAAGCCAACCGGGCGCTTCGCAGCGAGCTCGAAAGCCTGTTCTCCGGCGATGGCGCCGACTTCCAGCGCATAGCCAAGCAGCTGCAATCGCAGCTGGTCGTCGAGGAACTGTTCGGCGATGCACTGCGCGAGCTGGACGAGGTCGCCAAGAGCGGCTTCGACCAGACCGTCGACCACCTGAAGGACGAGACCGACCGCGCCGCTGGCGCCGCTGGCCTTTTCGCGGACGCCATCGATGGGGCCGCTGTCCGCATCGCCAATCCGGAAGCGGCGGCGGCGCAGGACGATCTCATGCGGCGCTTCGACGAGGCGTTCGGCGCGCCGGGTGCCGGTGCCGCCAACGACAACGGCCCGATCGTGGTCACCGCATCGCAGCAGGCCGCGCGGGACACGGTCGCTGGAATGCGGCCCGAAGAATATTTCGACCGGGTCGGCCGCAGGATGGTGCAGCCATTGCTCACCGGCATGGAGGACATACTTGGCACGAAGCTCGCCGGCGAGCTCGGCAGCATCCTCGGCGGTGCGGCTGGTGGCTATCTCTCCGGCGGCTCGCTTGGCGCAGCGCTGGGTGCGCTCAAGGGCGGCGTCTTCGAGTTCGGCCCCGACGTGTTCGGCAAGGGGCTCACCGAAGACCTGTTGGGCGCCTTCGGCGGCGCTTCCACCGGCGGACAGGTCAACGCGCTGTCGCAGGCCCTTGGGCTGGGCGGCAGCAGCACAGGGGCGGCTCTCGGCGGGATGGTGGGGTCGCTGCTCCCCATTCCAGGCGGGGACATCATCGGTGCAGTGGCTGGCAACTTCCTGTCCAGCCTGTTTGGCAGTTCGAAGGATTATGGGACCGCCCTGCTGACCAGTGCGAACGGCACCTCTGGCCTGACAAGCCGGGGGGATGACGGCGAAAATGTGGCGTCTGGCCTGGCCTCGTCGCTGCAGGACAGCCTCAAGAGCATTGCAGACCAGCTTGATGCACAGGTCGGGGCCTTCGACGTCGCGATCGGCATGTACGATGGCAACTACCGGGTCCGCGACAGCACGAAAGGTTGGAACGGGGAGGGCGGTCTCAACTTCAGCGGCAACTCCGCTCAAGGCCTCACCGACTTCGGCGAAGATGAAGGCGCGGCACTCGTCTATGCTCTCGCCAACGCACTGCAGGATGGAGCTATCCAGGGCCTCAGTGCAGCCGAGCAGCGGCTGCTGACGCTCAGCGACGACGTGGAGCAGGCGCTGCAGGACGTGCTCGACTTCCGCAGCGTGTTCCAGCGGCTGCGCGAATACCAGGATCCGGTCGGCGCCGCGCTCGACGAATTGAACGCCGAGTTCGAGGATTTGGCCGACCTGTTCGAACGAGCCGGTGCCAGCGCCGCCGAATTGGCGCAGCTGGAAGAACTCTACGGCATCGAGCGTGCTCAGGTGCTCGAGGAATCGCTCCAGAGCATGACCGGCACGCTGCAAGGCCTGCTCGATGATCTGCTGATCGGCGACAGCGGCTTGTCGCTGCGCGATCGCCAGGCGAACGCTCTTGGCACCTACAACGAGTTGTCCGCCAAGGTGCAGGCCGGCGATACCACGGCATTCGACGCTTACGCCGAGGCGGCGCAGCAACTGCTCGCGATCGAGCGCGAAATCTACGGCAGTCAGGAAGCATATTTCGCCCGCTTCGATGAAGTGCGCTCGACGACCGAGGGCGCCTTGGCTGAGCAGGAACTTCTGATGAGCCAAGCAGAAAGCCGGGACAGTCCGTTCGGCGCAAGCACCGGCGATACGGCGCTCATCTCGAGCGTCGACCGCGGCAACGAGGCCATTGTGGGGCAGCTGCAGGCTGTGAACGACAACCTCGCCACGGTCGGGCGCCTGTTGGCGGCGCAGGCCGGCGCGAATAGCAGCGGCACGCAGTTGGCCGCCTACGGGGCTGATTACTTCTGATGGCCGCCACGCACTGCCTCGCGTTGATCCGGCCCTATGACCCGGAGACGGACGCGCGCGTAGACGTGCGCCTCGCGTCCGCCAACCTGCGCGAGATCACGGGGCTGGGCACCGACGGCCCCTGGGAGCCGGCGATGTCGCGTGCTCCCACGCTGGCGATCCAGCTGTTCAATGGCGACTTCACCGCGGCGGTGACCGTGGGCACCGCGAACCTGCCTATCTCCATGCCGCGACTGATCGAGGCGCCGCAGCACGCTGGTGCCGGCCGCTACGCCTGGTCGGGCGCCGAGGTCGAGCTTCGGCTCGGCAAGGTCGGCGATGCGTGGCCCTGGCCGGTTCGCTTCCGCGGGCGGGTGAGCAACTTCGAAGGGGGCGAGCGCACGCTCACGCTCACCGCGAGTACCGACACCGACACCTTCGCTGCGGAGGTGCTGCACCTGACCTATGCTGGCACCGGCGATGCGGAGGGGACCGAGGACCTGGCCGAGCGAGTCAAGCCGCTGGCGATCGGCAACCCGATGAACGTCGAGCCGGTGCTGATCAACGCCGTTGATTCGGTCTACCAGTTCTCTGGCTATGGTCCCATTGAGGCGGTGCAGGCGCTGTTCGAGCGTGGTTCGGACTTCGGCCCGCCGCTCGCCGACCACGCGACCTATGATGCGCTGGTGGCGGCCACGATCCCGCCGGGCAATTGGGCGACCTGCCTCGCAGAAGGCATGATCCGGCTGGGGGCGCCGGCGGCGGGCGTTATCACCGGCGACATTCTGGGCCATGTTGTCGGCTCCGCCACGCCGCGGCAGACGGGCACGGTGATTAAGGCGCTCGCGAACATCGCGGGCATCGCCGACAGCTATCTCGAGCTCGACAGCCTGGCGGCTTTGAATGCTGACGCGCCGTTCACGATCGACCTGTTCCTCGACAGCCCGATCGAGTTCGCCGACGCGGCGCGCGGTCTGGCGTTGCCGTGCAACTATCAGGCGGGCATCACGCCTATCGAGACCTTCTTCGTGGCAAAGGTGGACCTGGGCCGGACGCCTGACCTTACGCTCGATGCGCAGGGCCGCGCGCTGCCACAGGTGGCGGACAGCCGCGAGGAGAACGTCAGCACCCCCTATGCCAAGACGACGTTCGGCGCCGCCCGCGCATGGCGCGTGCATACCAGCGACGAGATCGCCTTCGACGCGCCGCTGGTGCCGCGTGGTGCTTACGACCCGGCGGAAATCTACCGCTACGGCAACATCGTTACTCTGCCGGACCAGTCCGAATGGCTCTACATCAACGACACGCCCGCCGCGGGCAACGCGCCGCCGGCTTGGCCCACGACGTCGAATGCCTGGTGGGAGAACATGGCGCCGCCGGTGAGCGCCGAGGACATAAGCTACGGCGACGGTACACCGCTTGAAGACCTGAAGCCGCTCGATCCGAATGCCACGCACGGTGCGCCGCCGGGCACACCAGTCGGTGACCGGCCGGCGGAAGAGGTCATCTCCGCCATCGAAGCTGCCAAGGCTCGCGCCGACGCGCTCGAGAACGAGACCATCCCGGCCATCGACGGCGCGGTTGCCGCGGCGAATGCCAGGATCACCGTGGCACACGATGCGGCAGACGCTGCGCACGCGCGGGCCGAGGCTGCTCTTGGCCAGATCGGGACGTTGGACACCGACCTACGCGTCGAAATCACCCGCGTCGAACAGACCGGTATCAGCACCACCGATGCCATTGGGCAGCGGATCGACGCCATCGTCGCGGAAGGCGGCGGGGGCAGTGAGGGTGTCGATTCGGTTGCGCGAGCCGAGGTCCAGCGCGTCGAGCAAGCTTCCGTCTCGCGCGACAATGCTTTGGGCACTCGCGTTGATGAGGTCACGGCCTCGATCGGGCCGGCGATCAACGCCAAGGCCACCGAGATCACGACCGCCTTCACCGAGGCGGATCTCGCGCTGGCAGAGCGGACGTCGCTCCTTGAAACGACGGGTGGCTCAAGCAGCGTAGCGCGCAACCCGGCATTCTCGGCGTGGCCCGCCGGGCAGCTGTACCCGGCCGCATGGCAGCAATGGGCGGCCATGTTCAGCGTGGGCCGTGGCGACGGTGACAACGTCCATTCCAGCGGTCCTACCCTGATCCTGCACAGCGTCGGGGCTGAGGACAGCGGCATCAGGCAGACCATCAAGGTGACGCCCGGTCCCGCGATTGTGGAGCTCGCGCTGGGGCTGGATGCTGGCAACTTCATCGGTGCGGGCATCATCCTGAGCTCCTTCAACGAAGACGGCGCCTTCCTGGGCTCGGCGATCTGGGCCTTGGACGAGGTTGCTGATGTCAGTGGCAACATCAACTTCGCCGGCGGTTTCCAGACCGTGCCCGGCCGCGTGTTCCGCTACAGCCTGTTCGCAAACCTCATCGGCACCCATTCGGTCGACCTCTACTACGTCAACAATGGGGGAGGCTTCGGCTTCTCCGACAAGGTCGTTCGCCTCAACTACTTCGGGCTGAGGCCCGCGAGCGCTCCCGAAGCGGAAGCGCAGGCGGCGCTACCCGCGCTCGCCGCCCGGGTGGGCACGGTAGAGACTGCCACCACGGACGGCCGTTTCGCTACAGCGCAGCGCGCTGAGGAGATCGCCACCTACGCCGGCGGCCTGTCTGGGCGCATCAGCACCGTCGAGACTGCCACCACTGATGGACGCTTCGCCACCACCTCGCGCGTGCAGACGCTGGAAAGCGACCTGGGCGGAACCCAGGCCACCCTCACCGAGCAGGCCGGGACAATCACCGGACTGCAGCAGCGGACCGCCGCGTACTGGCAAGTGGTCGCGGTTGCAGGCGATAACCGGGCGGCGATCCGGGTGTCCGCCGACGTAAACGGCGGCGCTGGCGTAGAGATCGTCGGCGACCTCCGGGTGTCGGGACAGCTGATCCTGCCCGAGACGGTCGCCCTTCCGGCGCTCGATCGGAGCACCATGACCGCCTCGACGCAGGTGAGCGTGGTGGGTGGCTTTCAAGCGCCGTTCGTGCCCGGCGTATATCCGGTCCCCGGCATGACGGCTGACATGGCCATAGGGTCAGGTGGCTCGCTGTATTTCACCATCAGCGGCGATCAATTCGGCTCCACAAATGGCGGAGTGCGGGCGGCCTACATATCTGTCCAGCTACTCGACACCGCCGACAACATTCTCGCTGACCTGCGGGTGCCTTCTGGGCTTGCGGCCGACCAGGGCGCGTTATTCAACTATGTGATCCGCGCCATCAACCTGTGGGGCGCGCGCACAATTCGCTGGAGGCTTGTAAACCGCAACGCGGACACCGGCACCAATCAGGCATCGACGAACATCAGCAACCCCACCGTTCAACTCTACTGGACCGCTCTTTAGGAGCCCTCATGGAATATTGGATCGTCTATGACCTCGCGAGCGGGGCTGAACTGTGGCGCGGCAGCGGCTCGGCCGGCACCGCCGCTTATCAGCCCCTGCCGGAGGGTGCCGCTATGGTGCTCGTGCCGCAAGCGGTGGTCGCAACGCCCATCCTCGACCTCGACGTGCTGCGCGCCGTGCTCTGGGCCAGGATTGACAGCGAGGCCGAGGTAGTGCGCCAGCGCTTCCTCACCCCGGGCGCCGGCCAGGCGATGACCTATCAGCGCAAGGAGGCCGAGGCACGGGCGTGGACCGCCGACAACAGCGCGGCCGCGCCCATGCTGCACGCCGAGGCGCCGGCGCGCGGCATGACGGTCGAAGCGCTTGCGGCAGAGGTGATTGGCTTGGCCGACCAGTGGGTTGCGGTAGGCGCCGCGATCGAGGCCCTTCGGATGGGCGGGAAGAAGGCCGTCACCGATGCGCAGACGCTGGGCGACATCGTGGCCGCGTCGGTGATCGACTGGCAGGCGATTGCGTCGTGATCGGCCGCTTCGCCACTCGGTGCTGGCATTGCGTCCTCCCGCTCTTGACGGCGTTGGACCTGCTCCTGTGCACCATCTGGCTGACCACGCTGTACCCGTTCGGCCTGGCGGATCGGCCGACCGGGCGGCAGCTGATAAGCGGCTACGTGGGCAAGGCCGCCTTCAAGGGCATGCCGTGGGGTATCCGGCTGGCGCGGTGGATCGACTGGGCTGCCGTTCAACTCGGAGACGGGCCTGGCCATTGCGTCCGCGCCTACCTGTTCTGGCAGGTTCTTGAGGAATGAAGATCGTTCACACCACGTGTCAGAACGCAGGTCTTAAAGATGATGTATGGCTACGCCACTCCTTCGCCGTTTCCGCCAAGTTTTGAAGGCGATCCCGCGGCTTACCTTGTTGGGTTGTTTGGTGACGTCGTAGCAGCGGGGGTCTCCCTGGCTGTCTTGTTAAGGATGCTGCTCGAGCCACGTCGACAACGCACTATTTCGCGTCTGGTCGGCAACCTTCTCCCGCGGCCGACATGGCAGGATTGGCGGGCAATCGACGCATGGCGGACATTCGTAATCTGCATGATGAGCTTCATCACCATGCGGACCATGCCGGATGCCTTGTGGACGTTGCTGTGGGGCGAGGTCAGCGAGTCTACCATCCGGCTGCTTCTTCGTGTGGACCTGTTCATGGATGGTTTCTCACTGATCCCGTTCTTGATGGCCCTCACTTGTCTGTCTTGGGGCTATCAGGTCATTCCGCAGCTGCTGAGTGCCGACCGCGGCGCCGGGATGCCGAAGCTGACGGCGAGTCTAATCATTCAGAACGCGAAGATCATCCTGATCGTGCTGTTGATCGCGATCGGGGTGACTGTTGGGAAGGCAAGTGCGTGAAAGGCGACAGCGGGGCTACGGCCTTGGCACCGTCCATCGGCCCCGCGCTGGTCACTTTGTTCGGACACGACGTGCCAGTTCTGGCGCTCGGCCTGTCCTGCATGGGGCTGATGCTGGCGCGATTCATCGCACCGCCGCCGCTGCGCAAGCTGACAACTTGGCAGCACGTCGCGTTGACCGTGCTGCTGCTCATCGTGCTGTTCCTGATCGTGATCGGCGCCTTCACGAGTGCACCCATGTCGCCCGGTATGGCGGTGGTGTGGGGCATCGGCCTGGGCTTTTCTGGGCTGCTGGCGATCGAGTTCTTCGCGGAGCGCGTGCTGGCAATGCTGCGCGCCATGTTCGGCAAAGCGGACTGAGCGCACCTCTCTAACCTGGAGCACAACATGAAAGCTGACTGGCAGCGCATTCAGCGCTGGGCCGGGGTGCCGGACGACGGCGACCCGGGCCCGGTGACTGCGCGCGGGATCATCGCGAAAGCGCAAATCAGCGACGATGGCGGCTCTCCGCTGCTCGACCGCGCCGAGTTCCTCGCGCGCTACGTCAATCGGACGGCACCGGCGATCGACGACGACGACCGGGTCGCCGCCGCGCGCAAGCTCGGGGTGACGCTAAAGCACATCCGGATGATCGAGAAGGTCGAGAGCGCGGGCCGGAGCTTCGACGATGTCGGCCGGCCTGTCATTCTGCCGGAACCGCATGTCTTCCACCGCCTCACCGAGGGCCGGTTCGGCGTCACGGCGTTCAGCTATCCCAAGTGGGGCACGATGCCCTACCCCAGCACCTACGATGCCCGCTGGAAGGTGCTCGCCGACATGGCCGAACGAGACGAGGCTGCAGCGCTGCAGAGCGCCTCGTGGGGCCTCTTCCAGGTCATGGGGTTCCACTGGAAAGTGTGTGGCTACGAGAGCCCCTATGCCTTTGCCGCTGGCATGGCGGGCAACGAGGACGATCACCTCGAGGCCATGGTGGGATTCGTCGACGCCGAGAACCTTGAGGACGACCTGCTCGCTTGTCGCGCCGACGATCCCGAAAGCTGCCGCCCGTTCGCCCGCGGCTACAACGGCGCCGGTTACGCGAAGAACAACTACCACATCAAGATGGCGGCAGCCCTGCGCTGACCACCCGAAAGGAGAAAGCCATGAGCAACGACATCACCCCCACGATCGTGATCACCGAAGGCACGCTCGCAACCCAGATCGCGGCCCTGCTGCGCTATCTCCTCGCGGCCTGCGGCGCGTTCGCGCTCGGCCGTGGCTGGGTCGACAACGAGACGCTGCAGTTCATCACCGCTCTCGTCACCGTCGCTGCGCCGATGGCCTACGGGGTCTACAAGGCATACGTCCACAAGACGCAGCTGCTTACGGCCGAGCCCTATGTGCCGAACAACGTAATGCAGGTTCAGCCGTAAGTTCCTGCCATGATCAAGGTGTGCCGACCTCAACGAGTCTTCGACTGCATCAGCGAAGGCTTGGAGGATCGCATGGCCGTCTGGTGGTTCGCCCTCGCGTTCATCCTGCTTCGCCCCCTCTGCTTCGTGGTGTGGGCTGGGACGGGCTGGATCGGGTGATCTACACGACCGACGACCTGCTGATCGTCCTGCTGATCGGCGTCGGGTTCCGCGATACCAAGGCGCTGCTGGCGCAGAACGAGAAGATCCTCGGGGCGCTCGGCGTCGAGGGGTACAAGCGGATCGAGCGGCTGAGCTCGCGCGAAATCGACGAGGCGAGAGAGCAATGATCACGACAGCAAGCGTCACCAGTTGGTGGGCGCGCGTGCAGGGCTACGTCCTGGGCGCGCTGTGCGCCGCGGCGCTGTGTCTGCCCATCGCGTATCTGGTCGGCCGCGATCATGGGCGTGAGATCGGCCGCGCAGAGCAGGCCGAGGCGGAGCGCAAGGCGCGCGCGCTCACCGAGCAATCCCGCGGCGCGGCCGCGCTCGAGCGCGAGGGCGACATCGCCACCGTCGCGCGAGGTCAAGGGAAACGAGACAATGCCATCAATGCTACGACGGACAGCGATCAGAAGCCTAGCGCTGCCAGCAATGCTCTTAACTGCGAGCGGATGCGGAGCGCCGGCCGCGACGTTTCACAGCTACCCGCCTGCGGAGGACGTGCGCCAGCAGTCCAAGCCGGTGCCCAGCCTTGATACGCTCGAGAACGAGGGCGCAGCCAGGCTGCACGATTCCGCTGTCGAAGCGTGGGGCGAAGCTGGCTGGGCCGCGCTCGGCCGCGTCTGCCGCGATGCCGTGCGCCGCGGTGCGCCATATCCGGCTAACTGGTGCCCGGCGGATCCCGACGCCGACTGAATAAACCCGGCCGCTGCGCCGAACCAAGACTGAACCCCTCTCCAGGGCCGGCCAACGCCGGCCCTTTTCATTTGCCCCGAAAGGACACCGCGATGAGTCTCGCAATCACCCGCCACCAGATCGGCAGCCTACTCGCGCTAGGGCGGGAGATTGGTGACCCGGTGCGGGTTGCGGCCGGTGACGCGCCATATGTCATCCCCGAGCCCGCCTTCTACTGCATCACCGCGGAGGGCGACTGCCGCGTGCGGGTGGCAGATGGCTCCATCACGGACGCGGAAAATGGCGTGATCTGGTATGAGGGCGCCGTCAGCACGCGCATCCTCAATCCCGGCGACAAGATCGCAGTGGGAGAGGTGGCATGAGCTTCCTTCCCAGCAGCAGCGGCTCCCAGCTGATGTCCGAGGCGCAGTTCGACGCCGCATGGGACGTCATTCCGGACTCGCCCGAGAAGCGCGCGGCAAAGGCCGCCCTGGCCGGCAAGGCGTATCGGCCTCGGCCGAAGGATCTCGATACCGTAGCGCCCGAGATCACGAGCCCGAACATCTCAGGCCCGTACACCGAGCGGACGGTCGTCAGGGGTCAGCTGCGCGCCAGCGAGAGCGTAACCTTCTTCTACATTTCGAGCACCATCGCCGTCACGCTGGACGAGGACACGGGCGAATATTCGTTCGTGGTTCCAGACTACGAGGCCCAGGCTCACATCATCACCTTTGGCGCGGTTGACGGCTTCGGCCTCACCGGCATCCAGAACAACACCATCACGCCGGTCTCGGTCGCGGCTCCTCCCGTTATCAGCCGCCTCTCGGTCGAGCCGGCAGGCACCATCATCAACGGTCGCAAGCTGACCGGCGTGATGGAGTGGAGCGGCGGCGGGGATGGCTCCTACCGCTGGCTGGACGCACAGGGCGCTGAGCTTTCCGCGACGAACGAATGGACGCCCACCGCACGTCCCGATGGCTTCCAGTTCTCGCTTGAGGGCAAGGTGACGCCGCCCACTGGCCAAGCGGTCACGAAGGTTCTCAGCTTCACCCTAAAGAGCAGCCCACCGGTCGTGCTGGAGGGCAGCATTGGCAACCTCAAGACGCTCCTGATCCCCATGAGCGACGAGATGAACCCAGACAGCACGCCTGATCTGAGCGCGATCATGGTGTCGGCTCCCAGCTTTGGCTCTCAGCCCGCCACCGACATCGCCGTTCAATCGAACCCGCCCATGCTTCGCGTGCTCTTGGCGACCGCCTTCGCTCCCGGCGAGCTGGCCACCTTTGCGTATACGAAGCCCTCCGAGAACCCGCTGCGCAATCTCGATGGCGAGCCGCTGGAGTCCTTTACCGGGCAGACGATCCTCAACCAGACGGCGCGGCCGGCACGGGTTGTTCGCCTCGTGATGGATAAGGCCATTGCGTACAAGAACCCCGCGAACCCTGATCGCGGTATCCGGTTCCACATCGAGGTTGACCGCCTGGAAGAAGGCGATGAGGCCGCAGCCTCGGTTCTATGGGCGCTGGGCGCCGATCCCGCCGCGACACTCAAGGTCAGCAACGGCGACATACCTTTCACCGGCAACCAGCCTCTCAGCATCCCTCTCGGCTCGCTGGTGTCGCCCACCGTCGAGCGCTTCCCGAACGAAAGCACCGTGGAGGCGCCCGACGAGGGCGGCGCGGTCAGCATCAGCAAGCCAGCGGGCTGCGTGATCGCGACGGGCGGCTCGTATGGTCCGTTCGTCGTCCGAAGCGAGGGCGCCGTCGCGGCCTTGCCGGCCCCCGTGGTGACGCTGCGGCAGTGGGACACCCTGACCGTCCGCGACTTCTACGATCTTCCGCTCGATCCCGCGACTCTGCCGCAACCCTCCGCGTACACCATCAAGAACCCGGACGGCTCGGTTAACCCGGTGCTGGCCGTCGCGCATGGCGTCGATGGTGAAACGGGTCGCCATTTCGTCTCGAGGACGGTGACCAATCAGATCGTGGGCGGGCAGGACGGCGCGACCGAAACCTACGTGCCGCCCGCCACCAATCCCCTCAAGGGAACGAACGGAGTTCCTGCGTCTGGCTACACCGATGCGCCTATCGTGAACATCACCGCTGTTCCGGTAACGGTGGCGCCCGATGGCACCACGAACACCATCTCGTTCGGCTCTCGCAAGCTGGGGGTTGAGGTAACCGGCCAGCCAGGGAAGCCGGTGCCCTACCAGCTCGACATGAACGGCGAATACATGATGATCGGGGCGTTCACGATCGTCTCGGACAGCCTCGCCGGCACTGCGGGCCGCCATGGTGCGACGAAGAACCCCATCTTCCAGCAGACGCATGGCTGGGATGATCGTCTGTTCACCAAGGGCATGGGCATCTCCGACAGCAACAAGGCGATGTTCCGCGAGACCCGGCGCATGACGTTCCCGGCGATGATGGTGCCCGAGGACATCGCGGTGTTTGCTGAGAGCATCGGGACCCCCGAAGGGTCGCGGACGGCGATAGCCTCGTACTATCCGCTTCACTGCATCGCTGCGCCGGTCTCCAATCCGCAGAACCGGGTGGCACCCGAGGCCATTCGCGGCACGAAGCCGCTCCGTGCGCGGTCTGTCTCGCGCGAGCTCGATCTTGATGCCAAGCTGGCGACCCTCCCGGCACTACCTATCCCCGGTCGCAAGATCAGGCTCGGGAGGGTGATCGAGGCGATGTCGCGCAGTTCCCCGGTCTCGGCCTTCACGCGCATCGATAACTCGGGATCGACCGGGTACGAGGTAAGCGTTCCGGTCGGTTTCAGCCTGGACGGCGACGACGCCGGCTATTCGACCGACCTGGCATACGTCTGGACCCCCGCGAGCTACTATATCCTCGACCCCACCACGCCCGCAGCTGATCGCAAGAAGCTGCTGGGCTGGATGATCGCGCACGGTCGCGACTATTTCTTCCACCAGTATAACGACATCGACAACATCATGAGCAATGGCGGCGGGCACTTCTCGTCGCAGTCGATCCCGGCCATGTGGGCGCTGTGGGCGCTCGGTGAGACCGAAATCCTCAAGCACTACGGTACGCCCGCGAAGGCGGTGTACGACAACACCCTGCAGTTCGGCTATCTGACGCCAGCGCATATCGCGCGCTGCGTCCCGCACGACGATACCGAGGACAACTGGCCCAACGTCTATCGGCGGTGGGAGGTCAAGGCGATCGGCGTCAACTCAAGCGGCAAGCCCACCATTTCGATCACTTGGGGCGGCGACCACTACTCGGGCGGCGGACTGCTGATCCGCTTGGCGAGCACGGGGGAAGTACTCTGTCGCTCGGCTCAGGGGACCAACATCACCAATCCGCCGTCGCCCGTCACGATCCAAGTGGACACTACGGCAAAGATCAAGGTGGGTGACGTTATCTACCATTCGCACGCCTACTCGCTTGAGGATGGGCAGGCGCACTGGTCGATCAACGGCATAGGCCTGACGGATCGCAACGCGACCACGTACACGAACAGCACCGGTCAGGGCTTCGGCAGCTTTAACCCGTCGGCGAGCGCCAGCTATCGCACGAGCCAGAACTTCTCGTTCGAGACCAACGCCATCCTCGCGGCCGCGTTCGCCATGAAGGACGAGCCCTTCTGGTCTCCGATCATCGACGAGGTGATCCAGGCGAACAGGGCGAACTTCCCCGGTCCAGCGACCAACGTTCAAGACATAGAGAGCATGAGGTTCAAGGCGACCTATGTTTGGGAGGGCCTCTACAATGCGGACGGAACCAGAAAGACCGTCTATACCTACATGGACGGCTTCTATGACGCCCACATGCAGAACCTAGTCGGGGCTGATCGTTTCAACCGGGTCGTCGGTTTCATTCCCATGGTGAACCCGCCTGCCGTGCCTGTGTTCACTTCCGGCGCCACTGCCACCGGCTCCTACACGGCACAGGCGACGCTCGCCGGCGGTGGAGCCATCACCTACAGCATCCTCGGCGGCAGGCATGGGCATCTGTTCACGATTGACCCGGCGACCGGCGTGGTGACGCCTCCGGCGGCGCCTGGCACCTATGACGTGATCGTTGGTGCCGCCGGTCCAAACCTGATCGAGGGCTATACGCGCTCCATTCCGAAGCGCGTGGCCTTCACGGTCGCGGTGGCGGCGAGCGACGTGCCGCTCAAGATCGGCGTGGTCGGCTCCAGCACCATGAACGCGGCGTTCTTCAACGAACTGGGTGAGACTTCCGACCCGCTCGTGACGCGCAGCCTCTCCACCTCGCCCACCTCGTTCAGCACCTGCCCGGGCTTGGCCATGCGCCGGATCGGCAAGGCACTGCGCGCCCGGTACAACCGCCCGATCCAGTTCGTGAAATGCACCGTGGGCGGCACCACGGTGGCTGGCTGGGACACGGCCGGCAACGAGGACATGCAGACCACGGTTGCAGCTTTCCAAGCTGTCGGTGGCGTGGACCTGATCCTGTTCCAGCTCGGCTTCAACGACGCATCGGGCGGCACCTTCACCACCCAGGCCGAGCACGAGCCGCGCTTGCGTTCGGTGCTTGCCAAGCTGCGAGCGGCGGCGGGCGGCCATGTGCCCGTCATCATGGGCCTTTCGCAAAAGTCGGCCTCCACGACGCTCACCACCGCTGCGCATGCTCGCTTCGATGCGCTGTATCTGGCCGAGGACGCGGTATCGAAGGACGCCAACAACTTCTTCGGCGCGCAGCAGTACGATCAGCCCCAGCAAGACACCATCCACATGACAGATGCGGGCTACGGGCCATGGGGTGACCGCTTCGCGGCCAACATCATCCGAGCGATCGACGGCCTGCCGATCGCTACCGGCCCGCGGATGACAGGCCTAGTTTCCAACAGCACCACGAGCACCACCGTGCTTCTGTCGCACGCGGTTGCCACCGACTTCACCCCCGCCTCCGGTATCACCGGCTTCGAGGTGTCGCAGGACAACTTCGCGACTGTCGTGCCGATCAGTGCGGCCGTGCGCGCGAGCGCGAGCTCCATTACCTTGACGCACGCCGCGCTCACTCCTGGCGCGACCTTGGGGGTTCGGTTTCTGCGGGGCGGCAATCCGCCCCGCACGGCGCCGCCTATCGACAACTTCAGCACGCCCATGCCCATGCAGCCGCACCCGACGGCGCGAACGGCTATTGTGGCCGGAGGGAGCACGCCTGCGCCCGCCCCGACGCCTTCGCCTCCCACCATCACCAATCTGACCATTTCGCCTGCGACGGCCAAGATCGGTCAGGTGTCCACCGCCAGCTATACGCTCGGAGGCGGCGCGCCCGATCGGGTCGTCACTGCCTGGCAGCGCAATGGCGTGAACATCGCCGGGACCATCACGGATGGACCGGGCCAGCTTGGGCAGGCGACCAGCACCCACACACTCAGCAGCGGCCTGCCATGGACCACAGACGACGACCTGACGTTCTACGTGTGGGCGGGTAATACCGGCGGCTCGGCCGAGAAGACAGGCACCGTTCCGTTCGAGGCGGCGGGTACGGCGACCCCGACGCCTACGCCTACGCCCGCCCCTGCCGGCACGCACGAACTCATCAGCAACGTAAACCTGAACAGTCTGAACAGCCCGGTTCCCCCCTCGTCGATGTTCGACACCCTTCTCATGCTTATGGAGGTCAGGACGCCTGCCGCGTTCGATGGGTCACAATGGGCTCAGACCAAGGCGTTCATCAAGGATGCCGACAACGCTGGCTCTACCAATCCGCTCAAGCTTTACATGAACTTCACCGACGGCCTGCGAATGCTTGGCGTTGCGGGTGGCATTGGGCATAGTGACTTCTGGACGGCGTCCGAAGTCAATCAGCGCGGCGTGATCGGCTACTACATGGACCGCATCACCGGCGTGACGCGCATCTTCTTCGTCCGTGCCGACGGCACGATCCGAGAGCCCACCAGCACGTATGCCGCGGCAGCGGCACAGCCTGCGGCATCGGTCGATATCGCGACCGCGTTCCCTCACGGACTGGCCATGTTCGGGCACAATGAGCCGCTGAATGTCGCCGCGAGCCGCATGCTGATCCACTATCAGTCGGGCGCCGGCCCGATTGGCACGCTCGCGAACGATCCCACCGCCTTTGCCGGTTCGGTGCTGCAGCCGCTGGTATCATGGGGCGAGGGCGAGAGCGTAATGGCTGAGCTAGGGTTCAGCGGGAAGCCGAAGCTCCTCTACAACCTGACCACGGCGCTCGCGAACAGCTCAGTTCCGAACCTGGGCACGGTCCCGAATATGCCGCTTACGCCGCGGTTGTCGGTCAGCACCAATCCGTTCGTGGCTGGGTAAGGCGACATGCCCGCGCTTCCCGCTCGCATCTCGTTCATTCAAGCGCCGTTTCGCCGCGCCGTGGTGGAGGATTCCGCTGTGCGGGCTCGCCACGGCCGACTGGCGCGCGAGAGTGATGACCCGGTCGAGACGTTTTTCCACCACGTCGAAGATGC